>SMUZ01023280.1_pt1 | contig 30492 bp, 24 predicted proteins | sample 2456421 | NCBI WGS metagenome assembly SMUZ01 (sample SAMN11095932, study PRJNA526329) | marine sediment metagenome | biome: Marine sediment; feature: Surficial sediment; material: Deep marine sediment; isolation source: Hadal surficial sediment | place: Pacific Ocean | collected 2014-11 | depth... | reverse complement strand
TGACGCCTTCGCGCATGTCGAGCGCAGCGGCGAACACAGTGTCGGACAACCCCCACAAGACCATGAGCATCAGGCCGTTCTTGAGCGTGCTGGCGATAGAAGTCACACTTCCAGCCTGCTTGTTATTTTTTGTATACATTAATAAACGAGATCTTTAGCGTTTCAATTGAGCCAGAGTTCGAAGCTGATTTTTACCCTTCCAATCACGGTACCGTATAGCACTCACATGTTTGGTTTCGTCTTTCCAGTTACCCCGGTGGGCCAGCAAAAACCCGTCACCGTCGACTTTTGCCTGCCAACGTTCGCTGTCCCAGTCAACGAAGGCGAGGCTGATATTGGCATGGTCGTGCCACTTATCCTCATTCTCTGGCCGTTGTTCAAAGCTGTCATCACGGATCCATGCGGTCCAATTTTCGCCATTCCATGCCACGAACTCCATGCTGTTTTGCGCCCAGGGTTGATTGATAGGCTCGGCACCGGTGTAGCTGGTGGCCTCATACATGAGTTTTGCCGCGACGACGGGAAGGAGCACTACCACTAGAGCCACCAGACCCGGAACAACTTTAATCATCGATCCCCTCAGTTCGCCAAAACCCGTTGCGAGCAACGTAAACAATGCACACTTTCACCGTGACTCGACATGCATTTGTCGAAAAACACGGTAGAACGGTGTTATTGAGAAGCGCTCACCCTTGCCAGAATTGCTGCTTCCACTTCAATTCGTGCGTTTCCCCTGTGGCCGCTATCTCTACGTCCACTTCAAACGTAATGTGTTCCTCCGGGCTGAACCGGAAGGTGCTGATATGGTATATCGCCTGACCCTCCCGGATTTCGTCAAAGTTCAGCCCTTTTGCCTGGCCGAGTAAATTCCTCGCCCCACCGCTGACGCATGCTTCCACGCCGACGCCGAGCGCATCTTTTTGATACACGCTCACCATGACCACGCCGAGTTTTTCATCGCGGTCGATTCCGTACAGTTTGGCGACTTCGGGGCGAAGGAAGGTGCTGTTGAAGGCTTTGTAGTCGACTTCATGGTCGGGCGCCGCAGCTTTGACAGCCGCAGGCACAGCAAGAAGGTTACCGCATTTGACACTTTGCAGACCGGTTTCGCTGCACGCTAAAGTGGCAAAAAGCGCGATAAGTGAGAGAGTTGCATTTCTCCATATTTTGGTGCTCATAGCCGTCACCTTGAGCATCGCAATCAAGCGAGCCAATGTTTAACTACCTGGAATCAGTATACCCAGAGAGCCCGATCCTCACAAATCATTCCGTCTGCTGCAGTCGCATCGTCTGAATGACCGTCAGCCGACGATGACCATAAGGTGATAAACCGCCGTCGAGATATTGTTGAATCTGTGCCTGGCTCAGTGCTTCCGCCATCAATTTCGGCACTGTTCTCTCGTGGTTGCCGTGAAAGTCATGACAGCCAAGACAAGTTCCCCAACGCTGTTCACTGATCAGCGTGGTATGAGGAACATCAACAGGGTCGTCATCCAGCGCGGTGTCCTCATGGCAGTGCTCACAGACTCGCGGTGTGACGCTAACACGAATGCCCAAGTGCTCCTGGTGACAGCTAACACAGGATTGCACACCCATCGCCTTTCGCGCCTCGGCGAATTCGGGTTCCATGAACTTGGCCACAGGATGTCGGTCGTCTGGATTTGTGTGACATGCCAGACATTGTTCGTTACCGGCTGGCGCGTAGATGAAATGACTTGCTGAATCCGATACTCCAGCCGCATGCATCAGGTTGTTAAACGCCTGACCGGCAAAATTACCGGGGGCTGGGACATGACATTCACGGCAGGCAGTTTTGCTGTGTCCGATGTTGCGCGGACCGGCGGCGTGCCAGGATTCGCGTCCGGGAAGCAGAAGCAACACGCCGCCTATCACTGCGACAATCAATCCCCAGCGGTAAGCCGCTTGCTGATCGAGTGTCAGCGATTTCCACCTGATGAGAAATGCAGCTATCAACATACCCCCTATTTGTAGGCGAGCGCGTACACCATATGGATAAGAGCCAACACGGTAATCAGGCACGATGAAGGTATGTGGACCAATAGCCTGAAGCGTTGGAAACGCTGGCGCCGCTCGAGGTTTCTGATCAAGGTTTTGTCCACGGCGCCAACCATGGTATTGAACACAAATAAAGACGACAAAACGACAGTGTAAGCGAACCCCAGAGAAACAGAATGCAGGTAAAGCAGAACGGGGGCGAGCATTCCCAGATAGCTGTGCCGCTCGGTTGCAGTTAGTGCCAACCTACGCGTCAGCCTCAGGTAAGGCATGTACCACTGGTAGCCAATGAACGCGATCAGCAGGCTTCCGGTGGTGAATCGGTAGGCGTCGATCTGCTGCAGGGTTATTATTGCGCTGAACCCCCAGTCGAGTGCGCTCTGGAGCAAATAATAGGCGCACATAGCCAATGTTACGGTCAGCTGGAGAAACTTCACCGCTCCGTGTTCCGGCGTTGTCTGCGCAGGCGCGTGACCCACCGACGTGAAGACCTCCATCTGGACTCGTTCCGGCCTGACCCCGACCTCGAGCAGCATGGCTTGCGCCGATTGCATATATCCATGCGGTCCACAAACGAGATATCGTGCACCAGGCAAGGATGCGTGGATGGACCGGACAGCATTCAGATCCAGGTGCTGCCGGCCGCCGGTGGCACGGTAGTTCACGGTGATGTTGTCGTGCCTCGCAGCCAGCTCATCGAGTTCGGTGCGGTACGCGAAGTTGATTTGAGTACGCGCCGAATAGTCGATATGCAATGTTTGATCGCTTGTTGCCTCAGCGATACTGCGGGCAATTGCCAGTGCCGGCGTCATCCCGATTCCGGCGACCAGACAGACAACGGTTTCTCCTAAGTCCGGGTCTATCCAGAAATCGCCTTTCGGATGTGACAGTTTAAGGTGAGGCTGCCGGGGTTGCTTGAACAACCAGTTGGACAGGAATCCGTGGTCTTCGCGTTTGACCGTGATCTCTCGCCACTCGGTGCAGCGGGCAGGAGATGTGATGGTATAGGGACGTTGAACCCAGGCTCCGTCAATCTCGGCCGAGATCACCACGTATTGGCCGGGAAGGGAGGGGCGTAGTGGCTGTGGATCGATTTCACCATCCTCAACTATCTCCTCGCAGGGCGTGAAGCGAAAGGACCGCACATCGGGGGCGACTTCAATTTCTTCGGACAGCTGAACGACCTGTCCGGTGCTGCTGAGCAGCGATGCGATCGAAGCGGTGCAGGCGCCGCATACCGTCGTAGCACCGGTTTCGCGGCTGAGGTCTTCGAGGGTCTCCACCCCGTGCACGATGATCGACTCGATCGCCCGCCGTGTCAGTCCGAGGCACGGGCAGAGTATTGCGTTGGGGTCCGCCGCCAACTGTGCCGGGGAGGGTTCCAGCAAATGTCCGCTTTCGCGGAATTTCTGGAGCGCTTCGCGGTCGAGTTGCACCTGGTCCAGCAGTAGTGCATGTACCTGACTTAGTTCCAACCAGGGCCCTTCCACATGTACCCGCACGAGCTCACCGTTGTGCGTGGTCAAGATGCGCAGGATCTCGCGCCTGTCATCGCGGTAGATGAAGTCTTCGCACTCCGCATCCGGTGGAATTTCCAGTGAGGCACTGTAAATTGCCCGATCGATAACATGGTTGACGATGACCTCGCGGCCATCATCGAGCTGCACCACGGTTACTAACGCCGGGTGACCGCGGAATTCACCATCAAACAGGGTGGCCAGGCCGCCGGTCATGGCATAAACGCGTTTCACTGCACCAAGGTACTTGTGGAGTTCTGGTACCGCGGCGGTCGCCTGCAGGAATTGTTTACGATCGAAGATAACCAACTCGACTGCAGACACGGCAATCGCTGCAGCGCTATGAGGACGATCTTCAAGTACCGCCAGCCCGCCGAACGTATGTCCTGCGTGAAGCATCGACAAGGTAATTTCTACGCCGTCCTCCAGGCGAGCGCGTTTCACGGACCCTGAACGGACCACATAAACCGCGGACGGCGGATCGCCTTCAGCAACAATGACCTGGCCGGGTTCAAAGTGTTCCTCGCGGCTCCAGCCGTGCTCCTGGTCAAACAACGCCAATGCTCGATACATCACTGATTGTTCCACCAACGATATCTGCTGGTTTTGGCGACGGTGGATAAGGTTAATATGATCTTCGATTGCAGGGTTGAGTTGCATTGCCTGGGCGAATACCGCTTTAGGAACCACAAGCACCTGGCTATCGCTCGGGCTACGAACGCTGGCTCGTCGAATTCCGTCACTGGATTCGAGAAGCGCCCCTTCCCCTATGTGCGCGCCAATGTGGTCGACGCGTCGCAGAACCACCTCCTCCCCACCGGCTTGTTTGAAGACTTCGAGCACGCCATCAATCAGCACATACATTTCGTCGCCGGTGTCACCCTCGGTAAAAAGTAGTGAGCCACTCCTGATCGTCCGCAGTGCACAACCGGCGGCGATCAGTTCACAATCTGCGTGGGTTAGCGAAGCGAAAAGTTCACAATGGGCGAGGATATCGCTCAGAATTGGGTTGGTTTTTGGCGTTTCCTCAATCACTGAACCTCCGGCGACTCGTCGTGTAGGGTCGATTGCGGAGCTGACTTGTGCCCATGCAGAACGCCTTCGGCCAGAGATTCACGATCGCAATGGAATTGATCAGAGGTTCCCTTGTTCTATCTGGTAGTGCACCGTTGTCTCTGTACATTTGTGGTGACGTAACAAGCCGAGCTTTCCGGTATCGCTTTCGAAAGCGCGTGGCGATAGCAACCAAAGAAACGAGAACGACCCAGCGTGTTCGAGAAGACTAAGTTACATCCGAGCTCAACATCACGTGACAATCTTAACCGCTAACTCATCGCAGTTGGCTCCATGCAATACGGCATTCGCCGAGGAACCGGTAACGAGTTCTGCGCCGTGTTTACCATGAGTGCCCACCACCACCAGATCGGCACCCCGCTCATCGGCAAGATGATGAATCTCCGCCGCCGTCTGACCGTGTGTGACCAATAACGCATCCTCACCGATACCGTAGCCGGACACGAATCCGCGTAATGTATCGAGCGCTTCGGCGTCGTTGTGCTGCCGGTTCTTGAGTACGTGACATACTTCGATCACCGCACCCGTTGTCTCGGCCACTTTGTGCGCGTGGGTCAAAACCTGGCTTGACTCGTCCGTCAAATCCAGAACTGCCAACAGGCGTTTATAAGGTCCGTCGGTGTGAGTCGACTTATCGTTAATCCGCACGGCCAGTACGCTGCAGGGTGTGCCATGGATGACCGCGTTGGGCGTGGAGCCAAGGAGTAGGCGCCAACCGTGGCGTCCGTGGGAACCGATTACGACCAGATCGACGTTGACCTCCGTCTGCTCGTGCAACACTGCGGCGGGATGGCCACCGAGGACCCGGTGTTTCGTGATGCCAAAGGGTCGACAGAACTGTTCCAGGTGGACGTCCGCTTCCTTCTTGATGGCTTCGTCCAAGACCTCTGAATTGGGGAAGTCTTGGTTGGAGTGATATTTTTCATAGTGAGAGTGAAGACGTTCGCTAACGTGCAGCACTTCTATGGTCTCGGGTTCCGCGAGGTGACAGGCTCGCTCGAGAATCAGCTCGGCATTGGATTCGGACAAGTCGAGTCCAACCAACACTCGGTCATAGGCTGCCATTGGTTCACCCCCTTTTTAAATCGTGTCAGCAAACATAACTGGGTCTACCAAGCGCGGCAGGACGGATACATTTTACACTCATTGGATACCTGGTTGCCTGGCTTTGCCCCTTAGGTCAGAATCGGCTCGAACGGGGGAATGATATACAAGACAGCTGCCGGTCAGTAGCGTAAAAAATGCTGACGTCGAATATCGAATTGTGGTGTTCGTTGTTTGAGAGGGCGGGCATGTTGCGAAAGTTCTGGGTTGATCGTTGGAAACGCAATCAGATCGGTTTCCACCAGGTAAATTACAATGTCTGGCTCACTAAATACTGGGTTAACCTTGGATTAGCTTCGTCTTCCCCAGTATTTGTACCCATGTGTGGCAAGAGCCTCGACATGCGCTGGTTGGAACAACAAGGCCATCTCATCCGCGGTATCGATTTGGCCGGTATTGCCTTGGAAGCCTACTTTGAAGAAGGCAATGAGGACTTTAATCGGATCGCACAAGGTTCGCTCACGAGGTACGAGGGACTGAACAGCGTTCTTTTTTGTGGTGATTTTTTTGAGTTGACCGCTGTCGATTTGGACGGAGTAGTCGCCGCATTCGATCGAGGCGCGCTGGTGGCTTTGGCACCGGGGCATCGGGGTAATTATGTCGACCACATGTTGCGCGTGTTACCCGAGGGGAGTCAGATCTTATTGGTGACTCTGGAATACGATCAGCATCTGGTTTCCGAGCCGCCTTTCTCCGTGTTACCAGAAGAGGTTGAAACGTTATACGAGAGCCGTTGCAGTGTTGAGGTGCTGGAGTCCGCACCGACCGACCTGGTCCCTCCCCACTTCCAGGCCCATGGAGTCGAATCCGCGGTCGAGTGTGTCTATCGAATCATTAAGGAGCGGTAGAGGTGCCTTCATCAGGCATATTCATCTTCCGTGACCGGGTCTGATCAACTCGCTGATCGCCTGCTCGATTACCTGGGTGGGGTCCCCCGACTGCGCCCACACAGCTCCCAGGTGCCAGGTAATGCGCAAAAATTGGGCGTCCCTCGGAAGCAGTGTGTGGTCTTCGTATTGAGGGTATTTCGCAAGCAATAGCTTCTCGAGAACCCGTGCCTTAGTTTCATCAGCCATAAAACGCTCGGCTTTGCCGTCCAGTCGCACCCACCACAGTCGCTGCCAATCGTCGTGGTAGGCGTCAAGCAGGATGGTGACCGCAGAATTCTCCTCGATGTTGCGCAGCCGCTTGAGCGGAGTGCCGCGTTTCGATTTGCCGTCGATAGGGGAGTAGAGATGCACGCCGTCGACCACGAAGACAATCGGTACTGTATGGGGTTTGCCTTCACGGGAAGCCGTTGCCAGCCGGGCGACCGGCCAGGCATGCATGAGCGTTTTCAGCAACTCATTGTCGATCTTCATCCGTCGGTTCGGTCTCGCGGAAAATCGCGATTATGCTCAGTTGTCGTTTCGAAAACCACGAACCCAGCCGCGCTCGTCGCAGTATACGCCCGTAGAGCACCATCCCGGGTCGATGAGCCGTGGACTCGGTTTCATTTCTGGACAAATCGTGGAGTAACTGCAGATGGCTCATTTTGAACTAAACTCAGGGCAATGTTTTCAGATGACCTCAAACAGGAGTTCCTCGAAAACGCGTTTGCCATGTCGGCATTCGCTATCGCAATTACCCGGGTGAGCGACGGTGTATTCGTATTCGCGAATCAGTCTGCGTTGGACTTATTCGGCGCGAAAGATCCCGGTGAGGTGGAAGGCAAGACATCGATTGAGCTCGGCATATGGAAAAACGAGGCACGGCGGCTAGCGTTCGTCGCTTCGGCCCGAGCCGCTGACGACTACACTCCCACTTACAATTTCACCGACCGCGCGGGGAGGAAGAGAGCGAGGTTCCTCTTCTGCCGCTTCTTCGAAGTCGACGGGGTGGAGTATGCCCTGGGTGCATCTGTCGACGTCACATCCATGTGGGAGGCTGAGCGAGCGTTAGCCGGCAGCGAAGCCAAGTTTTCCACTCTTCTCACTCAGAGTCCTACTGCGGTCCTCATAACGACCTGGCCTGCCGCAGAGGTGCTGGAGTTAAATGATGCTTGCTCGCAACTTCTGGGCATCGAACGGGATTCGATAGGGCAAAGGCCCGATGGGTCCTTCTTTGCCGACTCGGAGCAGTTTGCTGAGATAAGCCGGTGTTTGAGCGACGAACGTGTGGTCAACGGGTTACCGGTGAATTTGTTACACGTGGACGGGCACGAGGTTGCAACCCTGCTGTTTTGCCGTCGCTTGACTATGAACGGCGAGCAATATGTCGTAACGCAGATAGTCGATCTCAGCGAACTGCAGCGGGTGGAGCGCGAGCTGGCGGCAAGCGAAGATAAGTTCACCCAGTTGTTCTACGCGAGCCAGATTCCCAGCGCACTCATTCAAGCAGGTCCTCCCAGGGCGATCGCCGAAGTGAACAGGGCGTTGGAAGAGCTGCTTGGGTACCAAGCCGCAGAGTTGATCGAGCTGGGTGATTTCTCGACACTCTGGGTTGAGCCGGAGCGACGTAAGGAATTCATCACTTTGCTGGTCGACGAAGGGCAGGTGGAAACTACCGCTGACTTGCGATCCAAACAAGGTGAGGTGCTTCCGCTGGAAGTCTCGGCATCCTTCGTTGATCTCCGGGGAGAGCAATTCGTACTGATAACCCACGTCAATTTACGCGAGAAACGTCTCTTTGAACAGGAGCTGATGCGCGCCAACGGGCATATGGAACAAGCGCAAGCACTCGCGCGCATCGGTGACTACGTCTGGAACCTTGATTCCGATGTGTTCGAAGGATCCAACGAGTGCATGCGGTTGCTGGGTTTTTCCAATGACCGTGTTGTCGAAGGCGTGAAAGCCCAAGCGACACTGCACGAAGACGATCGCGAAATGGTCATGATCGCGACCGAACATTCCGGAGACTTCGACTTCGAGTGTCGGATCAATCCTGCTGATGGCGCTCCGATACGCCATCTTCATGCATGGGGCACGATTAAACGTGAGGAGGGCGAACGTATCGTGCGCGGGGTGTTTCAGGACATCACCGTGCATAAGGAAGCTGAGCGAGAGAAAGCACGCATCGCTGCACAGATGCAGGAGTCTCAGCGCCTGGAGAGCCTCGGCATCCTGGCCGGCGGCATAGCCCATGACTTCAACAACCTGCTGGCTGGCATCCTCGGCAACGCGGACCTTGCACTCACCGAGTCCGGGCTGCCGTCGATGGTAGAAGATCGTTTGCACGATGTGGTCACCGCATCGAAACGTGCAGCGGATCTCACCCGCCAACTTCTCGCGTATTCGGGCAAGGGTCGTTTTGTCATTGAGACTGCCAATCTCACCGATCTGGTGGAAGAAATGGCCAGTCTGCTGGAGATCAGCATCGCCAAGAACTGTGTACTGGAATTCCACCTCGAACGTGATCTGCCGGCAATGGCAATAGAGGTGGACAGTACTCAGATTCGCCAGGTGATCATGAACCTCATCTTAAACGCCTCCGAGGCGGTCGAGCACGCCCGGGGCGTGGTGCGGCTTTCGACCGGCGTTCAATCGTGCGATGCAGACTACCTGGACGACATCGGACTGGCTGGTGAGATTGATCCTGGGGAGTATGTGTTCCTGGAAGTTTCCGATAATGGCATCGGCATGGATGCAGAGACTCAGGCGCGTATCTTCGAGCCCTTCTTTACTACCAAGTTCACTGGTCGAGGGCTTGGCATGTCAGCGGTACAGGGAATCATAAAAGGGCACTTCGGTGCGCTGCGCGTATGCAGCAAACTCGGCAAGGGGACTACCTTCAAAGTGCTGCTGCCTGCCAGCAAATCGACGGTCCCCATGCTGCCTGAAGAGGTCAGGAAAGTAACCCGGACCGGTAGTGGGTGCGTGCTGGTCGTTGATGATGAACAAACCGTGCGCGATTTGATTCAGAGAATATTGCAAGTGCAGGGCTACGAAGTGCTTCTCGCCAAGGATGGACTGGAGGGTATCGGGACGTTTGCAGCAAATGCGGCAAAGATCGATCTGGTTCTACTGGATCTCACCATGCCGGATGTCGATGGCGACGAGACTTTTCGCCGTATTTTGCAGATCAAGTCCGACGTGAAAGTTGTCCTCATGAGCGGCTACAACGAACAGGATGCCACGCAGCGTTTTGTGGGCAAGAGCCTGGCCGGTTTCCTGGCCAAGCCTTTTTTGGTGGACGACCTACGGCGCAAAGTGGAGGAGGTGCTGGTAGGAGTAGCGAAAGCTGAGTTTTCCGAAATTACGATGGCAGGCTGTCATCATAAGTGAACAATCTAGTGCTCTGGGTAAAAGTCCCTTTGAGACTCACCCCACATCTACGCAGAGACGGCAAAATCGATTACCCTAGGCGGGTTCTAAACTGCACGTTCCAAAACCTCGAGGAGATGGCCTGGAATGAGCTTCGACGTTGGTGTTGATGAGTCTGTCGCGGTAGTTGTCAGCGAAAGCCAGAATCTCTGGCCTTTCCTGTTATATGGCATTTCCGTTGTAGGACTGTTGGCAGCGACACTCGTAGCGGCATGGTTTTTTGGCGCTCGTACCCGCCAAACCGACAGTACCGACATGCCTTTCGAATCCGGGGTGATCCCCGTGGGAAGTGCGGATCAGACGCGGCTTTCTATCGAGTTCTACCTCATCGCGATGTTCTTCGTCATCTTCGATCTGGAGACGATCTTCATATTCGCCTGGGCAGTGGCTTTTTTCGAACTCGGCTGGCAGGGTTACTTCGGCGCCGCTGCTTTTATTGTCATTCTTCTGGCTGCGCTCGTTTACGAGTGGCGTACCGGCGCTCTGGATTGGGGCGTGCTGCGACGCCGATCGCGTCGTGATTATTCGATTGCGGGAGAAACGCGGAACTTGAGTGGGGCGGAATACTGAATGCAGTGGCGATTGATCAAAACCGAGCCCGGCGCGTTGATGGAAGATGTGGACGCAGCCTATGATGAGGATCTGGCCAAGAGTGTGTTGGTCGGCAACCTTCAAGATCTGGTTGCCTGGGGACGGGCCCATTCGTTGTGGCCATTCAACTTCGGGCTGTCTTGTTGTTATGTGGAATTCGCCACGGCCATTACCCCCCGCCATGATATAGCTCGCTTTGGCTCCGAGGTCATGCGGGCATCGCCGCGTCAGGCTGATCTACTCATTGTTACGGGCACCGTGTTTCGCAAAATGGGTCCGGTAGTGCAACATCTTTATGAGCAGTTGCTGGCACCTCGCTGGGTGATATCCATGGGTTCATGTTCCAACTCGGGCGGTATGTACGACATCTACAGCGTCGTGCAGGGTGTGGATAAGTTTTTGCCGGTGGACGTTTACGTACCCGGCTGTCCGCCGCGTCCCGAAGCGTTGCTGCAGGGCCTCATCCTCCTGCAGGAAGCCATAGCGAAAGACCGGCGGCCACTGGGTCGAGTCATTGCGGACGATCGTCACCAGCTGTCAAATACCCCGAATCAGCGTGATCTGCGTACGCCGGAAAGAATGCAGGCCACCACCCTTGCAGAGCCCAATAGCGTGGGCGATGCACCACTATCGGCCGACCTCCTGAGCAGTGAGCCCCGGAGAACCGAAAAGAAGTAGCGGCAACCTATGTCAGAGTTGGCACAACAACCGACCACCCGGACGGGGGTGGCAGCAGAGTTGATGGCTCGTTTTGAGCCCGAATGTCTGTACCAGGAAACGGTAGATGGCATCGCGACCCTCTGGGTATCGAGAAATCGATTGCTAGACGTGATGCGGTATCTCAAACACGAGATCGACAAGCCTTTCCCGCTGTTATTCGACTTGTCCGCAATAGATGAAAGGTTGCGCGAGCACCGTGCTGGCCAGCCAGCGTCGGACTTCACCGTTTTCTATCACCTGATTTCCCTCGAACGAAACGAGGACGTACGCATCAAAGTTGCGCTGGCGGATGACGACTTGAGTCTGCCGACCCTAACGAGCGTTTGGCCGGCCGCCAACTGGTACGAGCGCGAAGTTTTCGACATGTTCGGGATCGATGTCATCGGCCATCCGAACTTATTTCGTATTTTGACACCGCCCTTGTGGGAGGGACATCCGCTGCGCAAAGAACATCCCGCCCGGGCGACCGAAATGGACCCGTACGAGATGAGTCCCGAGATCAAACATGAACAGCAGGAAGCACTGCGGTTTGTCCCCGAACAATGGGGGATGAGCACTGAGGCAAAACACACCGACTTCATGTTTCTGAACCTCGGCCCCAACCATCCGAGCGTGCATGGGGTATTTAGAATCGCGCTGCAACTCGATGGCGAAGTGTTGGTCGATGCGGTTCCGGACATCGGCTATCACCACCGCGGGGCCGAGAAGATGGCCGAGCGGCAGAGCTGGCATACGTTCATTCCTTACACCGACCGCATCGACTATCTGGGTGGGGTGATGAACAACATGCCTTACGTGATGGCCGTGGAGAAGATGGCGGGCATCGAAGTGCCGGATCGCGCCAAGGTCATCCGCATCATGCTCGCGGAGATGTTCCGCATATCCAGCCATCTGCTTTTTTTCGGAACGTTTGCCCAGGACGTCGGGCAGATGTCGCCGGTGTTGTACATGTTTGCCGACCGCGAGCGACTTTTCAGCAACATTGAGGCGATTACCGGTGGCCGTATGCACCCGATGTGGTTTCGCATTGGCGGCGTGGCTCAAGACCTGCCGGACGGCTGGGATACGATGTTGCGGGATTGGTTGGACTATATGCCAAAACGTCTGGACGAGTACGACTCGGTCAGCATGAACAACAGTATCCTCAAGCAGCGTACGGTTGGCATCGGACCTTACAATACTCAAGAAGGGCTGGAGTGGGGCGTGACGGGACCGAATTTGCGGGCGACCGGTTCTGACTGGGACCTGCGTAAGAAGCGCCCTTACGGCGGGTACGATCAGTTCGATTTTGAGATTCCGGTGGCGGCAAATGGCGATTGTTACGATCGCTGCTGGGTGCGTGTACAGGAGATTCGGCAAAGCCTCAGGATTATCCGGCAGTGTCTGGACAACATGCCGAGTGGTCCCTACAAAGCAATTCATCCGCAGACGACACCGCCACTGAGAGAGCGGACGATGGAGGATATCGAGACGTTGATTCAGCACTTCCTGAATGTCAGTTGGGGGCCGGTGATTCCGTCTTCGGAGTGCAGCGTGAACATCGAGGCAACCAAGGGGTGGAACTCTTATTACCTGATATCCGACGGGGGGACGGGGTCGTACCGGACCCGAATCCGTACGCCGTCGTTCCCGCACCTTCAAATGATTCCGCTGATCAGTCGCGGGTTCATGATTGCCGACCTGATTGCGATCATTGCCAGCATCGACTTTGTCATGGCGGACGTGGATCGATGACGTGAGCGAAGTAAGCCAACTCATCGAAGCGCTCTCGGTTGAAGAAGTCGATGCAATCGAAGCCGAAATCACCCACCTGCCCAATCGGGAGTCGGCGGCAATCGAGGCGATGCGTATCGTGCAGGAAAAGCGCGGCTGGATATCGGATGAGAGCCTCCGTGCTATCGCTCGTTTGTTGGGTATGTCCACCGAGGCGCTGGATAGCATCGCAACGTTTTACAACCTGATTTTTCGAAAACCCGTGGGCCGGCACGTTCTCATGTTGTGTGACAGCGTTAGCTGTTATGTCATGGGTTGTGACAAAGTTCGAACGGCGGTGTGCGATCAGTTGGGTGTGGAGATGGGTGAAACGACGCCGGACGGACGGTTTACCCTGTTGCCGATAGTTTGCCTCGGCGCCTGCGATCGCGCGCCGGTAATGACCATCGATGAAGAACTCATCACCCATCTGAGCGCCGATTCGATACCCGACATTCTGAGCGGATTCGATTAGTGGTTACTTTGTCCACCAAGCCATTAACCGAGCGAGTGGAAGCTGTTGGCGGTGTCGTCGATATGGCCGCGTACGAAAACGCCGGGGGTTATGAAGCCGCGAGGCAGGCGATTACGAAATCAGAACCCGAGGCTGTGCAAGGGCTGGTGAAGGATGCCGATTTGCGAGGGCGTGGGGGTGCCGGGTTTCCAACGGGCGTCAAATGGGGGTTTGTTCCCAAGGGCGACGCAGCCGGACCGGGTCACAAGTATCTGGTATGTAACGCCGATGAGATGGAACCGGGTACCTTCAAAGACCGTTACCTGATGGAGATGGATCCCCATCTCCTCATTGAAGGGATGCTCATTGCCGCTTTTGCCATCGGCGCGGACAAAGCCTACATATTCTTGCGCGGCGAGTATCACGAATCGTTCAAGCAGCTTTACTCAGCCCTCGCCGACGCGAGTGAAAAAGGATACGTTGGGCAAAATGTTTTTGGTTCGGATTTCAGCGTAGACCTCGTTATTCATCGCTCGGGTGGACGATATATCTGCGGGGAAGAGACCGCCCTGCTCAACGCGCTCGAAGGCAAGCGGGGACAACCCCGAACAAAACCGCCCTTCCCTCCGGCAAGTGGAGCCTGGGGTCGACCTACCATCGTCAACAACGTGGAGACGTTGTGTAACGTACCGGGAATTCTTAAGAACGGCGTAGACTGGTTCCGCGACCTCGGGATCGGTAACGACTCAGGCACTAAACTCTACGGCGTCTCCGGCAGAGTCAAACGGCCCGGTTTATGGGAACTGCCAATCGGGACGACGATTCGGGAGATCATCGAGGAGCATGCCGGCGGCATGCAGGACGGCTATAAGTTGCGGGGTATTCTTCCCGGTGGCGCATCCACGGATTTTCTGACCATCGAACACCTCGACCTGCCAATGGACTACGGTTCCATCCAGGCCGCAGGCAGCAGGATGGGGACGGGAACGATGATCCTGATGGACGATTCCATTTGTCCGGTGGCGATATCGATCAATCTGCAACATTTTTTCGCCCAGGAATCCTGCGGTTTCTGTACACCGTGCCGCGAAGGTTTGCCGTGGTTGGAGCAGTTGCTGATCGACATCGAAGAAGGTCGCGGCCAGCCCGGAGACCTGGAACTTCTGGACGGAAACGCCGCGTTTATTGGTGCCCCTGGTAATACGTTCTGCCTTCATGCCACCGGGGCCATGGAACCGTTGCTGAGCGCTTTGCGCTGTTTTCGCGAAGACTTCGAAGCGCACATTGAAAGTGGCGGCTGCCCGTATCGCGAGAGAGGACACTAACGTGGCAACAATTGTCGTAGACGGTGTGGAGTTTGAGGTCGACGAAGGTCAGAACCTCTTGCATGCCTGTCTTTCACAAGGTCTCGAGTTGCCGTATTTCTGTTGGCATCCTTCGCTCGGGTCCGTCGGGGCATGTCGGCAGTGTGCGGTCATTCAATACGCCGATGCTGACGATACGCGCGGTCGCCTCACCATGGCCTGCATGACGCCGGCCAAGGACGGTACCCGCATTTCCATTCAGACGGAAACTGCAAAACAATTTCGCGCATCGGTCATTGAGTGGTTGATGGAAAACCACCCTCATGATTGTCCGGTATGTGAGGAAGGTGGCGAGTGTCACTTGCAGGATATGACCGTCATGACCGGTCATACCCAACGTCGCTATCGCGGCAGGAAGCGAACGTTTGAGAACCAGTATCTCGGGCCGTTTCTGAACCACGAGATGAATCGTTGCATCACTTGTTACCGATGTGTACGTTTCTATAACGACTATGCAGGCGGTACCGACCTGCAAGTTTTTGGTTCGCGCGACCGTATGTACTTTGGGCGTACGACTGACGGTGTGCTCGAAAACGAATTCAGCGGCAATCTGATTGAAGTGTGTCCAACGGGCGTATTCACTGACAAACCTTTCAGCGAAAGCTATACCCGCAAATGGGATCTCTCTAGCGCGCCGTCAATCTGTGCCGGTTGTGCGGTTGGCTGCAACACGTTTGTGAGTGAACGTTATGGCCGCTTGAAGCGCGTTCACAATCGTTACCACGGAGAGTTGAACGGCTATTTCCTCTGTGACCGCGGCCGTTTTGGCGCGGGGTTCGTCAACTCAACAGACCGGATCGAACACGTGGGGGAACGAGTCGAAGACGATTTCTTCGATGTGCTCGACGTAGAAGTCGGGATCGCGAAACTCGCAGAGATGATTCGTCAGGGTGATGTTGTTGGCATCGGATCCCCGCGGGCATCACTCGAAACCAATGTTGCTCTGAAGACACTCGTCGGTGAAGCCCAGTTCTGTACCGGCATGAGCAGTGCAGAAGAAAGCCTCGTCGATCTGATCATACAAACCCAACGCGCTACGTCAGCCGACATTCCGTCCTTGAGCGATGTCGAAAGTGCAGACGCCGTACTGATACTCGGCGAAGATGTTTTGAACACCGCACCACGCGTGGCGTTGGCATTACGCCAGACAGTGCGTAACCGGGCATTGAACCTCGCCGGTGAGGCGGGCATTCCCCAGTGGCAGGATGCCGGTGTGAGCAGTCATGCCCAGGGGCGCTTGAATCCATTATTTATTGCAAGCGTTCTGCCAAGCGGTATTGACGATATCGCTGCAGATTTGCTGCATGACGTTCCATTGAATCTTGCCGACTGTGGTTTTGCGATTGCTGCGTGCATTGGCGAGGCGACCGGATCTGAACCTGACTTCGTTCGCAAAGCCGCCGCGGCTCTCAGATCTGCACAGAACCCGTTAATCGTCTCGGGCACCAGTACCCGTACCCGGGCAATAGTCGAGGCTGCCGGGGCCGTTGTCGCGGCGTTGGAAAGCGCAGGTAAGGTGCCTCGATTGTTATTGGTTGCACCGGAAGCCAACAGTTTTGGGAGTGGCTTGATCGGTGGCGGTCTGGACATGAATACGGCGCTTCAAAGGGTTGCCAGTGGCAGTACGAAGACGCTGATTGTTGCAGAGAACGATATTTTCAGAAGGGCCGAGCGCGAGCGGGTGGAGCAGGCTCTGTGCACGGTAGAAAATCTCGTTGTGCTCGATTCGCTGGATACGCCTACCGCATCGCTTGCGGGTCTGGTGTTCCCAGCTGCCACATTTGCCGAGTCCACGGGTACCTTCGTGAACTATGAAACGCGGGCCCAACGATTCTATTGCGTGTTCGAGCCGAGGCACGAAATTGCTCCAAGTTGGCGTTGGCTTGCACAGGCTGCAACCGACGCGGGTCGAGACGACCTCGGGTGGACGCACGTTGACGACGTGCTCGAAGCGGTGGCTGCGAGCCCGAATATGGCGGGCGTCAGAGCTGTGGCGCCAGATGCAGGCTACCTTGGCAGCAGTTTGTGCAAAACGCCGCGCGAAACGCCTCGTTTCAGCGGACGCACCGCGATGAACGCGAACGTGAACATTCACGAACCGAAAACTTCCGTAGACGAGGAAACACCGCTGTCTTTTTCCATGGAAGGACTGAACCGCGATCAACCAAGCGCACTGTTACCGTTCGTCTGGGCACCCGGGTGGAACTCAAATCAGTCGGTTTTCAAGTTCCAGCAGGAGGTTGGCGGTGCAGCTGCCGGGGGCGATCCCGGCGTACGGTTACTTGCAAGTGGTTCAATTGGCACGATGCCCGCGCGCTCCGCCTCGGTACGATCAGACCGCGGCGGTGTTGATACTGGATTTCGTCTGATCCCCGTTCAAGCGATATTCGGAAGTGACGAGTTGTCCAGTCGTTCGCCACCGGTCGTGGAAAGATCGTCGGCAGCTTTCATGATTTTCAGTCCCATGGACGCCGAACGTCTCGGGGCGACACAAGGTATGGGCGTGAGTTGCTCCGTTTTAGGTGCGACCTTTGCCGTCACTGTGGACGCGGCCATGAAATCGGGATATGTCGGAGTGTCCGTTGGCTTCACGGGGGCTGAAGGTGAGCTTCCGGACGGCCTCATTGGGTTGGCGGTCGATCCCAATTACCGCCCAACACCGAATCCACACGACCGTGTGATCGCGAGGGGGTAACGGTGGAAGTCGGCTTCATCATGATCTTGCCGTTGGTTGTTGGAGCCATGTTGGGCGCTCTGGTACTGGTCTGGTGGGAGCGCCGTTTGTTGGGATTTTTGCAGGATCGTCTGGGACCTAATCGGCTTGGGCCTTTCGGTGTCGGGCAGATGGTTGCAGATCTCATCAAGCTCATTACCAAACACGATTGGGTACCGCCGTTTGCGGATCGCTTAGTGTTCACTCTGGCGCCAGTCGCGATCGTAGCCGCCATGTTGATGGGTTTTGCGATTGTGCCGTTCGCCCCGGGTTGGCACATTATCGATCTCAACATTGGCCTGCTGTTTTTCCTCGCGATGACCTCCCTGGCAGTATACGGCGTGTTGCTCGCCGGGCTTGCGAGTAACAACAAATACTCCTTGCTGGGGGGACTACGGGCCGCTGCGCAGATGGTCACCTATGAAGTGTTCATGGGACTTTCCATCATGGGCGTCGTAATCCTGACCGGCTCATTCAACATGAGCGAAATCGTTCGTGCTCAGGAAGACCTGTGGTTTTTCATTCCGCAGGTGCTCGGCTTTGTCGTGTTTCTGATTGCCGGTATTGCCGAAGCTCATCGCGCACCATTCGATCTGCCCGAAGCGGAACATGAACTCGTTGCCGGTTTTCATACGGAATACTCTGGTATGAAGTTCGCATTGGTCATGGTCGGGGAATATCTCTCGGTGATACTCACCTCGGCCATCATCGTTACGCTGTTTTTCGGTGGTTGGCTGGGTCCGGATTTTTTACCACCGATCATCTGGTTTTCGTTGAAGACGGGATTATTCATCTGTTTTTTCGTGTTGTTGCGCGCAGCCATACCGAGGCCCCGTTACGACCAGCTGATGTCGCTCGGATGGAAAATTCTCCTGCCGATCACATTGGTGAACCTGTTGGTCACAGGTGCGGTTGTGTTGCTCGCCAAAGGGTGATCTTGAGGACAAGAGTATGATCAGCCAACTAGTATCGTTGTGGAAAGTGTTTCTACATCTGTTCGCGTCCAATGAGACCGTGCAGTATCCATCGAAGAAGAAGTGGTGGTGGAGTAAGCCAACGAAAGTCATGCCCTACCTCGCACCACGCTACCGTGGGCGCATCATTTTGACCCGTGATCCGGATGGTGAAGAGCGCTGTGTCGCGTGTAACCTTTGCGCTGTGGTGTGTCCTGTCGATTGTATTGCGCTGCAGAAAACCGAAGATGAGAACGGGCGATGGTATCCTGAGTTTTTCCGGATCAATTTTTCGCGCTGCATCATGTGTGGTATGTGTGAGGAGGCCTGTCCTACCTATGCGATTCAACTCACGCCCGATTTCGAGATTTGCGAGTACGACCGTAACAATCTGGTTTACGAAAAAGAGCACCTGCTGATAAACGGTGTTGGTAAGTATCCCGATTACAGTTTCTGGCAGGTTGCCGGGAAAACGATATTCGGAAAAAACAAAGGGGAGGCTCAGAACGAGTCGCCACCGGAAGACGTGCGCAGCCTGTTGCCATAACAAGGTTTGAATAGACGCAGCCGCGGGAAGGGTTTGATGTTCGGGTTTAGAATCGAGACAGGACGCTAACATGGAAGTCGTGCTGTTTTACATTGCCGCAAGTATTGCGCTCACTACTTCGATACTCGTCATCACCAGAACCACCGCATCCCACGCGCTTATCTATCTGATTGTTTCTTTGTTGGCTGTCGCGGTGATTTTTTATCTGCTGGGTGCACCGTTTGCCGCGGCGCTCGAGGTCGTCATCTATGCCGGGGCCATCATGGTGCTTTTCCTGTTTGTCGTGATGATGCTGAATCTCGGCCCGAGTCAGGTCGCCCAGGAGCGGCGTTGGCTGGAGCCACGAATGTGGATCGGACCTTCGATACTCACGCTGATCCTGTTTTTCGAAATGGTTTATATACTCGCTGGCACTCCCGCTCTCACTTCCGGCGTCGCGGTCTCCGCCAAGGAGGTGGGTGAAAGGCTTTTCACCACCTACCTACTGGGAGTGGAGCTTGCCGGGTTTCTACTGCTCGCAGCACTCGTTGGCTCTTACCACCTCGGTCGCCGTTACATGCGCGCGCGTCGTGAGGAGATCGGTTGATGCAGACTGCCATTGCCGTTCCAATCGAACATGTATTGGTTCTGGCGGCTGCGTTGTTTCTGATCGGGTTCACCGGTGTGCTGGTGCGCCGCAATGTTATTTTCCTTCTGATGTCGCTGGAAATCATGATGAACGCGTGCGGACTTGCGTTTGTGGTTGCCGGGGCACGATGGATCGAACCCGACGGGCAGATCATGTACATGTTCATTCTGTCTCTGGCGGCGGCCGAAGTGGCGGTTGGTTTGGGTTTGATACTGCAGCTCGAGCGCCGGTATCGGCATCTCGACATAGACGCTGCAAGCGAGCTGACGGGTTAGGGTGACGGACCTGCTCTGGCTGATTCCCGCACTGCCCCTCGCCGGATTTCTGATCCTGCTCGTAACGGAAGGTCGCCTGCCGAAGCTGGCTGTCGCCCTGGTCGGTGCGGGATCGATCGGTTTGGCTGCGTTGACGACGTTTGTTGTGGGAAGCGGGTTTCTCGACGCTGGCAGCGAACCCTACACACAGACACTCTGGGTGTGGATGGATATTGCTGGCTTCTCGCCAAACATCGCGCTGTACCTGGATGGGTTGTCTCTCGTGATGCTGGGTGTCATCACGGGGGTAGGGTTCCTGATTCACCTTTACGCTACCGGCTACATGGCCGTCGAGGAAGGCTACAGCCGCTTCTTCGCCTATATGAACCTGTTCGTATTCGCCATGGTGGTGCTGGTGTTGGGAGACAACCTGCTCGTGCTCTATCTCGGTTGGGAAGGGGTGGGGTTATGCAGTTACCTGCTGATCGGGTTTTTCCACACGGATGCGGAGAACGGTTACGCAGCACGTAAGGCGTTTGTGGTCACTCGTGTCGGTGACACCGCTATGGCGCTGGGGTTATTTCTGCTGTTTCGTGAACTGGGAACTCTGGAGATTCAGGCGGTGCTGGAAGGCGCGCGAGTTGCCTGGCCGGCCGGCTCGACATTGTGTACGGCCGTTGCCCTCCTGCTGCTCGGCGGAGCGGTTGGTAAATCCGCCCAGCTACCGTTGCAAACCTGGTTGCCGGACGCTATGGCGGGGCCAACGCCAGTCAGCGCCCTCATCCATGCCGCGACCATGGTCACCGCCGGTGTATATCTCATCGCGCGAATGCACGATCTTTTCCTGCTCTCGCCAACTGCCCAGCTCGCAGTGGCGGTAGTCGGCCTGGCCACTTTGTTCATCTCAGCCTTTGCGGCACTGACCCAGACAGACCTCAAACGAATACTCGCGTATTCAACCATGAGCCAGATCGGTTACATGTTCCTCGCGTTGGGTGTTGGCGCCTGGTCGGCAGCGATCTTTCATCTCATGACCCATGCCTTTTTCAAGGCACTGCTCTTTTTGTCGGCCGGCTCCGTCATCTCCGCCATACACCACGAGCAGGATGTGATGAAGATGGGTGGTCTGTGGCGACGTCTACCGGTGCCGTTCTGGAGCATGGTGGTAGGCTCCGCAGCACTTGCCGCCTTGCCGCTTACCTCCGGGTTCTACAGCAAAGACATCATTTTGTTGACGAGTTGGGATTTTGCATCTGGCGGACCCTGGTTCTGGGGTGTCGCCTCTGCAGCCGCATTTGTCACCGCGCTGTACAGCGCCAGAATGATTTTCCTCGTCTTTTTCGGAACGATGAAAACCGAACCTGAGGATAGGTCAGGTCCGAACATGTGGGGACCGCTGGTGGTCTTGGCATTGTTGGCCGTTGGCGGCGGTTGGTTCGGTCTTGCACCCCTGGCGGACGTCCTGCCGGATGGAGGACTCAATAGTCATGAACACAGTACGTCACTTGTCTGGATCACTGCGGCGATTCCGATTCTCGGTGTTGTGTTGGGTATCCTGATTTTCGGCAGTAAGCAGATCAAGGTGGATGGCCTGCTGCGAACGCGATTGGCCGAAACGCTCAGGCGGTTCTGGTTTGGCGGCTGGGGGTTCGATACGTTTTACGACCAGGTCCTGGTGCGTCCTTTTGTGCTGCTGGCGGAGGTAAATAAAAACGACGTGGTAGATCTGGCGTTTCGGGGAACCGCGGCGCTCGCGCGCAGCATCAACCGAATGACCGCCAGAACTCAGACAGGCCGTCTGCGTTGGTATGCATCCAGCATGGCGTTCGGCCTCGCAGTGGTGTTGTTCGTCGTGCTGGAGGTGTTGTGAACCTGCTGGCACTTATTTTGCTCATGCTGGCAGGCGGTGGGATCGCCTGGGTCTCCGAACGGTTCAATCCCAAGGCACCGCAGTGGGTAGCGTTGTTCGTCTTGTTACTGGCAGGGTTTTGGGTGTACGGCTTATGGGTTTCGGGGGATGGGCCGATCTATGCTGAGACGAAATTCGCCTGGATTCCGCGATTCGGTATCTCCGTTTACCTGAGCCTCGATGGGCTGAGTCTGATGCTGGTGGCGCTCACGTTGTTCTTAGGTGTCGTCGCGATCGCATCCTCCTGGACGGAAATTCGCGAGCGAACGGGCTTTTTTCAGTTCAACCTGATTTGGACCCTCGCTGGCTTGGTCGGTGTGTTTGCCGCATTGGACTTGTTCCTGTTTTTCCTTTTCTGGGAAGTCATGTTGATTCCCATGTACTTCCTCATTGCTATATGGGGTCATGAGAATCGCGGTTACGCTGCGATGAAGTTTTTCCTTTTTACCCAGGCCAGTGGCTTGTTGATGCTGCTGGCGATCGTGGCACTCGTTTACCAGAACTACGCAACCAGTGGTGTCCTTACTTTCGACTACCAGGCATTGCTGGGTGCGGAGATCGATCCGGATATCGCGTTCTGGATCATGCTCGGTTTTTTCATCGCCTTTGTCGTCAAGCTTCCCGGTGTGCCGTTCCATACTTGGTTGCCTGATGCGCACACGCAAGCTCCCACCGCCGGTAGCGTGATTCTGGCGGGCGTCATGTTGAAGACGGGGGCGTACGGTCTCATTCGTTTTGTGGTGCCGCTGTTCCCGGAAGCAGCGCTGGATTTTCGCTGGCCGGCGATGGTGCTGGGCGCGGTGAGTGTCATTTACGGCGGCTACATGGCGTTCAGCCAGTCAGATTTCAAGAGACTCGTCGCCTATAGCAGCGTCAGCCACATGGGATTTGTGCTGCTTGGAGTTTTCGCTTGGAATCAACTGGCGTTACAGGGTTCGATCGTGCAAATGCTGGCGCACGGGTTTTCCTCTGCTGCGCTTTTTATGCTCGCAGGGGCATTGCAGGAACGATTGCACACGCGCGAAATGTCGGACATGGGTGGTTTGTGGGTGCGCGCCCCGCGTATGGGAGTCATAACACTGTTTTTCGTCGTTGCTTCCTTAGGTATGCCAGGACTTGGCACGTTCGTTGGTGAATTCCTGGTATTGCTGGGTGCGTTTCAGGTTGACGTGACCGTTACCGTCGCAGCGGCGATCGGCATCGTCTTTGCCGCGGTCTATTCGCTCTCACTCATGCAGCGTTCGTTTCAGGGTCCGCCTAATACAAATGTTGAGACGATGGCCGACTTCGGGTTACGCGAGATGTCCGTGATGCTGGTCATGGCGCTTGCGCTGGTGTGGTTGGGCATCTTTCCTCAAGCTGTGCTGGAGATGGCTGCCCCGTCACTCGCCAGCATGGGAGTGGGTGCCCCATGATCAAACAGGATTTCGTCGCGCTAGCGCCGTATCTCGCAGTGGCCGGGGGCATCGTCTTGCTGATGTTGCTCGTGTCTTTCTGGCGCAGTGTTCGGGTCATGTTGACGATGACTGTCGTCGTGTTGCTGGTAAGCCTGGGATTAGTTGGTGTCGGCATCGGTAACCCGCCACACCTTATTTCCGGATTCCTGTTGATAGATGGCTACGCCGCCCTGTTCAACGCCTTGTTCATCATCGCGGCGATCGTCACCGCACTGCTGGCATACGGATATATGCGTGGCCGTGGGGGCGAGCAGGAAGAGTTCTATCTGTTGCTGGTGCTGGCTACGCTCGGTGCGATGACAATGGCGGCTGCCCATCATTTTGCCGCCGTGCTGCTGGGGCTCGAGATCTTATCGATCTCATTGTACGTTCTCATCGGCTACTCGGAGGAAGGCCACCCGCCGTTAGAGGCTGCCCTCAAGTACCTCGTGCTCTCGGGTGTCGCATCCACAACAATGTTGTTCGGCATGGCTCTCATCTACAACGCCACGGGTACGTTGGTGTTTTCGGAGCTCGGCTCTACTGATTTTGCGGTGCCGCGCGACGAGCTGTATTACCTGGCTGGACAAGGGCTGTTATTTGCCGGGATCGCCTTCAAGCTGTCACTGGTGCCGTTCCATATGTGGACACCCGACGTCTATCAGGGAGCTCCCGCGCCGGTAACGGGATTTCTTGCCACGGTTTCCAAAGGTGCAGTGTTTGCCTTCGTGTTACGTTACGCGCTGATAACGGATGTACTTGCTATCCCGGTCATGAGCACCGTCCTTTTGGTGTTTGCAGTGTTGTCCATGCTTGGTGGCAACTTGCTGGCGTTGTTGCAAAACAACGTAAAACGGCTTCTCGCCTATTCGTCGATCGCGCACATCGGCTATCTTCTGATCGCCCTGCTCGCCGTGGGAGTGTTGGCCGATAGCCTGATAGCCGTGGAAGCAAGCATCGTCTACCTGGTTGGCTATTTTCTAATGACGTTGGCCGCGTTTGGTGTGGTCACGGTCCTGTCCTCCTCTTCCATGGAGGTAGATGCAGAAAGTATTGACGCCTACACCGGACTGTTCTGGAGAAGACCACTTTGCGCGGTGATCATGACCACAGCGCTACTTTCATTAACCGGTATCCCGTTGACCGTTGGGTTCGTTGCCAAGTTTTATTTAATAGCAACCGGAGCAGAAGGTGGTATGTGGCTCCTGCTCTGGGCGCTTGTCGTCGGTAGTGCCATCGCCGTTTATTATTACATGCGAGTTATTTTTGTCATGGTGCAAAAGGGGGGGGGCGACAGCTACACGCACCCCAGCGTTAAGGTTGAAGGCATGGCTGTATTGGTTGTGATCGGCCTATCGCTGATCCTTTTTGGTGTTTATCCATCGCCACTGATCGACTTCGTAAGGAGCTCAATTGGAATTGCGGGAGGTTGATCTATTATGAGGGTATGGCGCACTAGCAAAGACTGAGTCCCGGGAACGGACAATATGAGGTACAGACACATGTTTAAGAAATCTGTCAAAGTCAGTGATCATATGCTCAAGCGTCCGGTGTTGGCGAAACCAGACGACGATCTGTATCACGCCATTCACCAGATACTCGCCCACAAAATCTCGGGTGTGACCGTGGTCGATGATCGCCACAGACCGATAGGCATGTTGTCAGAGTTGGATGCGTTAAAAGCGATCGTCTCCCGTGAATACCACCAGGAGGACGTAGGAGTGATGTTGGTCAAGGATTATATGACGCCAAACGTCGAAACGGTTGGGGTTGGTGAGGACATCATCGACGTTGCGATGTCGATGCTCGACCACAAGCACCGCCGGCGTCCGGTTATCGATAGTCACGGTACACTGGTCGGACAAGTCACCTGCCGCCAGTTGCTCAAAGGCATCAAGGAATTAGATCATCCTGAGGACAAGAGCGAGCGGTAGATGCCTAGGAGTCTACGCCGTAGAAAAGATTCCTACTACGAAAGCACCACAGCGGTCCATTGTTCCGCTCTTTTTCGTTGCGTAGCGCCACTATGCGCCTCAAAAGAGCGAAAAACCGTCCTCGCCGTGGTACTTTTCTCGGAAGATATAATCTGATTCCAACCAAAGCCCTCGACCGGGGGCTTCTCGCCAAGACGGATCGGTCGGATCCGAAGACGATGCTACCCATCTGACTGAAACTTCCCTTCCTGTTGCTTGACTAATTGTAGTCATTTATGGCATCAGTCGTTTTCCTGTTCGCGGCCGTGCACAATAGCGAATCTCGTGGCTCAACGGGTCGAGTGTCCTGTCCCGGAAAGTTATTTTTCCGGGGCCGGGCACTAGCCTGGACTCATTTTTTATGCGCTCCCTGCACTACTACATGCTCGGTACGGGCACCTGGTTCATGGCTTATGGCATCCAAAGCGTCATGTTCGCCTGGTTGGTGACTATGGTGCTGCGTGAATCCCCTGAGGCGGTTGGGCTGGCGCAAATGACTCTGTTGTTACCCGGCATGCTGCTGATCCTCGTTGGTGGCAGCTACTCAGATCGTTATGGAGGGCGGCGTATCGCAATGGCTGCGCAGGCGGTCGGTGCTGTAGCACCGCTGCTGCTGCTGGCGTTGCTCTGGTTCGACCGTCTCAGCTTCTCAACAATGTTGGTTTATGCCGTGTTGATGGGGTGTGCCCAGGCCTTCGTTACACCTGCACGCGACGGATTGCTCAACCAGGTTGCCGCCGGACGTGTGCAACGTACGGTCATGTTGACCAGCATGGTTCAATTTGGCGTGCAGATGTTCGGCTTTTTTATCGCATCGCTCGCGGATACCGCTGGACCGCTTGTCATACTAGCAACTCAATCGTTGATTCTCACAATTGGCATTTTTGGCTTTAGACGCATCCCACAGGTGCAGATATCCAGGCCGGTAAATCACGCGTTGCTGCAATCAGTGATCGAAGGTGCACGCACCGTGCTCTCCTCAACATCCATGCGGATGGTCGTCTTGCAGAACGTAGCAATGGGTATGTTCTTCATGGGGTCGTATATCGTCACGATGCCGATACTCGTGCGTGAGGTATACAACGGCTCCGCCCAGGATCTTGCTTTCATGAACGGCGCAAACTCTTTTGGCCTGGTGCTCACGATTCTGGTTTTATTGCGAATAGGCGACGTGCGCCGGCTGGGTCGAGCATTGATTCTTTCCCAAGGGCTCGGTGCTGCCGTGTTGGGGTGCGCAGCACTGGCGCAGGGATTTTCTGTTTTTGTTCTGGCGTTGTTCTTCTGGGGTGTTTGTGGTGGATTGGCGATGACCATGTCGCGCACCATTATGCAGGAGCAGGCGCCTGACGAGCAGCGCGGCCGGGTGATGAGTTTTTATTCGTTTTCATTCATGGGGTCCGGTCCGATCGGGGCGTTGTTGAGCGGTTACCTCGTCGAGCGGGTTGGACCACAAACCGCACTCCTGATCTCTGCTGGCATGATGTTGGTGATCATGGTGATCACCGGTTTCCGCTCCTCTTTGTGGAAGCTCGGCGAATCGTCCGACGCCCCACCGGAAACGGCTGGGTAGAGGTGCCTTTCAGACGCGATATATAATCGTACCTGAAGGTTAGTTTAGCCGGGCAGATGGGATTAATGAATCAGGTCACCAACAACAGATTGGCGGTGGATATCGGTGGAACATTTACCGATGTCGTCATCGAACGTGGATCGGAACGATTCACGACGAAGGTGTTGACTACCCACAGCGATCCAGCGGACGGCGTTCTCGAAGGGGTTGATCAGGTACTCGCAATTGCTGGTGCACAACCGGCTGAGACGAGCCTCGTTCTTCACGGCACCACATTGGCCACGAACGCGATCATCGAGCGTAATGGTGCTATTACCGCGCTGCTCACGACACGAGGTCACCGGGATGCTCTCGAGATGGCGTTCGAAAACCGCTTTGAGCAATACGACATCAACATCGATCGTCCAACTCCGCTGGTGCCTCGTCATTTACGCCTTCCGGTTGCTGAACGTATGGACGCCCACGGCAACGTGTTGTTACCGTTGGACGAAGATTCGGTTTCGGCCTGTATCCCGGTGCTTCAGGAGCAACATGTGGAAAGCGTCGTGGTTGGGTTGCTGCACGCGTACGTCAATGCGGTGCACGAACGACGTATCGGCGAGATGCTGGAGGTGGCATTGCCGGGCGTGTCCATTACCTTAGCGTCGGATGTCTGCCCGGAAATCCGCGAATATGAGAGGTTGTCGACCGCGTGTGCCAACGCGTACGTGAAGCCGTTGATAGATGGTTATCTATCGAGCCTTGAGAACAAGCTGCATGCTCGTGGCTTCGCCTGCCCGGTATTACTCATGACATCTGGCGGTGGACTGACCACGATCGCCACCGCTCGTAAATATCCGATTCGGCTCGTGGAATCGGGTCCTGCAGGAGGGGCAATTCTCGCCGCCCGCATCGCAGCGGAAGGTGGATATGACGAAGTTTTGTCTTTTGATATGGGTGGAACCACGGCAAAAATATGCGTCATTGATGGTGCAGAACCCATGCTGTCACGCGCTTTTGAGGTGGATCGAGTATATCGATTCAAGAAAGGCAGTGGTTTACCGGTGCGAGTTCCTGTTATAGAAATGGTTGAAATCGGAGCAGGAGGTGGCTCTATCGCTCGGGTGGACAAGCTGGGGCGTATTCAGGTGGGTCCTGAAAGTGCAGGATCGGAACCTGGACCGGCTTGTTATGGTATGGGTGGGAAAGACGCCACGGTAACCGATGCGGATGTGGTTCTCGGTAAGATCGAGCCCGAGTCGTTCGCCGCTGGTCGCATGCGTCTGGATGAGACTGCAGCACGCGAAAGTGTCAACAACGCGCTTGTCGCTGCAGACTCAGATGAATCTGAAGTTGAACTTGCCGCGCATGGCATCAGCGAAGTGGTTGATGAAAACATGGCCACGGCTGCTCGAGCTCATGCAACGGAATGGGGTAAAGATGTCGCGGGGCGCACGGTGGTCGCTTTCGGTGGAGCGGCTCCCTTACATGCCACGCAACTTGCGAATAAGCTTAAACTCGATCGTGTGGTGATTCCTATCGATGCTGGTGTGGGCTCTGCCATCGGATTCCTCATAGCACCCATCAGCTATGAGGTTGTACGCAGTCGGTACATGTGCCTTTCGAACTTTAATGCTGATGCTGCCAACGAAGTCATGACAGACATGCACGCCGAAGCGCTGGAGGTTGTTAATGCGGCAGCGCCCGACGCCAAGTTGATCGAATCACGCCGCGCATACATGCGCTACCTTGGACAGGGATACGAGATTGCCGTATCCATTCCTGTTATGCGGTTGACGATGCAGCACGCTACTGAATTACGTTGTGCATTCGATAGTGCATACGAAGACTTGTACGGACGAACGATACCGAACCTTGATGTCGAAGTTCTAAGCTGGACGCTCACGCTGAGCGCGCCAAACACTCGGCAACTCAGCAAGCCTTCGCCGATAGTCGAAAGTGAAGCGGTCCCCACCGCGACGAGTACTGTGTTTGATCCCGTGGAACAACGAACGCTCGAGACGGCACACTATCGGCGCGACGCGTTGCGACCCGGCCATAAGATGCGCGGTCCAGCTCTCATAATCGAAGACCAGACAACCACGGTAGTCACAGCGGGCTTCAATGCGCATGTCGACGCCCGGGGCTACTTGATTCTCGAACGGTCAGGTGTGACCAATGAGTAAACGCGCGCTCGCCCAGCTACGCACACAACTTGTCTGGAATCGACTTCTCGCCCTCGTCGAAGAGCAGGCGCAGACATTGATGAGGACTGCATTCTCGACGGTTGTGCGGGAAGCTGGAGATCTGTCGGCGGGCGTGTTCGACACCTCTGGAAACATGCTGGCTCAGGCGGTTACGGGTACGCCGGGTCATGTAAACGCCATGGCAGCATCGGTAGGTAAGTTTCTCGCCCGCTATCCCGTTGCGACACTGCGATCTGGCGATGTTCTAGTGACCAACGATCCCTGGGACGGAACCGGACACCTGAACGACTTCACTGTGGTAACTCCCGTGTTTCGCGGTGGATGTTGTATTGCATTGTTCGCCTCTACCAGCCACATCGCTGACGTCGGTGGACGTGGGTTCGGGCCGGATGCACTTCAGGTGTACGAAGAAGGCCTGAATATACCGATTTCCTATTTGTTTCAAGGCGGGGTTCGAAACGAAACATTGATGGCAATACTGGCGGCTAATGTGCGCGATCCGGTGGTGGCGGAGGGTGATCTGTATTCGCTGACTGCCTGCAACGACTCCGGGGCGAAGCAATTGTTGGAAATGATGGATGACTTTTCGCTCGAATCTATCAATGACATAGGTGCTGATATTCTCAGCAAGTCTGAAGCTGCCATGTTGCGCGAAGTGCAGGGATTACCCCCAGGCGTTTACGAAAACCACATGCGAATTGACGGTTACGATGAGCCGGTAGATCTTTATTGCAAAATGAGTATCGACTCCACCGGTATCGACATAGATTTCACCGGTTCATCACCCGCTTCTCAGTTTGGTATCAACGTTCCTCTGCCTTATACGCAGGCCTATGCGTCATTCGGGGTACGGTGTGTTATCGGCAACGATATTCCGAACAACGCCGGATCACTGCGCGTGGTGAGAGTAACTGCGCCGGACGGCTGCATTTTGAGCGCAAACTCACCAAGTGCGGTCTCCGCTCGTCACGCAGTTGGCCAGATGTTGCCGGATGTGATACTCGGTTGCCTGGACAAAGTCGTTCCGGAACTTGTTCCCGCCGAAGGGGCTTCCTGCATCTGGAATCCTGTTTTCCTCAGCGCGCTTGATACGAGAAGGGATACAAAATACGACAATCAGACAGACGATGATTTTGTGACTAACCCTATCTACAACGGCGGCACGGGTGCGCGTACGCAAAAAGATGGACTGTCCACTACGGCCTTTCCTTCGGGTGTTCGCACCACCCCCACGGAAGTCAATGAAGTCACGACACCGTTGGTGATCTGGAGCAAAGAGTATCTGGTTGATTCGGCTGGTGCTGGAGAATTTCGCGGCGGATGCGGACAACGCATCGAGATCGGGCATGCTCAAGGCGCACCTTTCGTAATCTCCAAAATGTTCGATCGGATCCAGCATCCTGCACGCGGCCGGCGTGGCGGCGGCAGTG
>SMUZ01026454.1_pt1 | contig 30997 bp, 31 predicted proteins | sample 2456421 | NCBI WGS metagenome assembly SMUZ01 (sample SAMN11095932, study PRJNA526329) | marine sediment metagenome | biome: Marine sediment; feature: Surficial sediment; material: Deep marine sediment; isolation source: Hadal surficial sediment | place: Pacific Ocean | collected 2014-11 | depth... | reverse complement strand
GAATTTTCATTTGTTCCAAACTCCAAAAAATTGAATTGGGTTGTGTTTATAATCTCAAACGGTGGCTGGCCGTTTCCCGGCCGGCGACCCTTCAATACGCTTCGAGTAAAATGTTCTGCGCCGCAGCCACCCCTTTGCCCAACTCCACGGGGTGGCCGAATTTTTTGAGCGCCATTTCAATGGCCGAAATAGCGATGATGGTATCGAATGTATCGACATAACCGAGATGCGCGATGCGGATGATTTTGCCTTTCCACTGATCCTGTCCGCCGGCCAGAGTCACCCCAAAATCATCGCGCAGGCTTTTGACGATTTTACCGCCGTCGATTCCTTCCGGTAAAAACACGCCGGTGGCGCTGTCCGCCGGGGCGTCGGGGGCGATCATCTTCAGTCCCAGCGCCTTCGCCGCCGCGCGGGTCGCCCGCGCCAGCCGGTTGTGGCGTTTGTGGACGTTCTCCAGTCCTTCTTCCTTGATACTTTTGAGCACCGCCCGCAAACCGATCACCAGAGACACCGCCGGCGTGTAGGCCGTGGTCTGGTTGCCCAGATTTTTTCGTTCCTTTTTGACGTCGAAATAACAATGCGGGCACTGGGACTGGTCGGCGAATTTCCAGGCCTTTTCACTGAGCGCCACCAGCGCCAGGCCCGGCGGCAACTCCAGCGCCTTTTGCGAACCGGTGACCATGGCGTCGATCCCCCACTCATCCATCGGCAGGGGAAACACGCCGACACCGGTGATGCCGTCCACCACCAGCAGAATATCGTCGCGGTCGCGGGTCAGTTTCGACAAGGCTTCGATGGGATGGCTGACGGTGGTGGAGGTTTCGCTGGCCTGCACCAGGATGGCCCGGATATCCCTGTCCTTGTCCAGCATGGCTTTGACTTCCGCCGGGTCCACCGCCTGTCCCCATTCGACGTTCAGCCAGATGGGTGCGAGGCCGTAGGATTCGCTGATTTTGCCCCAGCGTTCCCCGAACTTTCCGCTATTGACGACCAGGACCTTGTCCCCCGGTGAGAACAGGTTGGTGATACAGCTTTCCATTCCCCCGGTGCCGGTGGACGCGAGAATAAGGACGTCCTGTTGGGTTTGGAACAAGTACTTGGCGTTTTCCGCCGCTTCCGCGAAAATTTTACTGAATTGCGGCGTGCGATGGTGAACCATCGGCGCGGCCATTTCCAGATTGACGGTTTCGGGAACCGGGGTCGGCCCCGGGGCCAGCAAATACGTTTTTTTCATTGGATCCTATTCCTGATAAATGAAGGTTTATGAGGTCGCGGGCCCGATGACCCGGGTCCCGGCAATTTTATCGTGCCAGGTTTGATTGTTGCGATCCACCAGCGCCCAATAAAATCCCAGGCCCAACGGCAGGAGCGATACGGGATAACCGATGAAAAACCGGATCGATGCGGCTCCCCAGCTCACCGGCCCTCCGTCTTCATCCGTGACCCAAAGGCCCAGGATTTTTTTCCCCGGAGTCTGGCCGCAGGCGGCGGTGAATCCAACAAAATACAGGCTCCACACCAGACCCGTCATCAGGCTGTACAGCGCCACCAGTTGCGCACCATCCGCGCTGATCCGGCCCGTAGCCGCCCATCGGATCAAAGTCTGCACCAGATCCAATTCCGATTGATGGACCAGCGGCACCGTGACTAAAGTACCCAGTATTTCCAACAACACAATATCCAGCAAAAACGCAATATAACGACGTCCGAAACGGGCTGGTTTCATGGAGGAAATCAGGGAAAAGGTGAATGGCAAGCGCCGGGACAAATGCTGTTCAGTCCCGGTAGGTGGACTGATGTGTCCGACCTATGGCCCTGAACAGACCGGAACCGCCAATTCCTGTTGGATACGGGTTTGCAATACCAATTTATAAATTAAAAACGCCTCAAAATCCAATACTTTCCATAAAATGCGGAAAAAATAGCCTTTGTAGCATAAAAGCGGGAAAAAGCCAAATTTCTTGATAGGTTTGGCCGATTTCAGCCGGTAGGGTGGGGTCAAAAATCCTTCAAAAGGGGGTCATCGCAAAGGGAGGGGGGAGAACTACTTTTTCAGGTCTTCTTCAGGTTCCTCGGGGGATTCCATTTCCAGCTCCATGCCCTCAAATTCCAGTTCGGTGTCGCCGTCTGCGGGTTCCGCCTGCGGTTTCACGTCGAGGGCGGGTTCCGGGGCGTCCAGATCCACGCTGTCGATGTCGAATTCGATTTCGCCGGTGTCCTCCTCCATATTCTCGGCGGGATTTTCGACCACGGCATCATATTCCGCATCTTCGTCAAGGACCAGCGAGGGTTCATCGTCCAGGGCGATTTCTGGTTCTTCAGCAATTTCCAGGGAAGGTTCGTCATCCAGGGCGATTTCCGGTTCTTCCTCCGGCAACTCCAACTCCGCTTTGGGCTCCGGTGCAGTGTCTGCTGAAGGTTCGTCGAATCCAAATCCTAGACCTTCCACTTCCGAATCGAAACCGCCACCGCCGAAATCCTTGTCAATCGCGGCATCGGCTTCAGCGGTCTCCGAGGAGTCGCCTTCCGGGCTGATGTCGACCGATGGTTCCGCTTCGGGTTCCAATTCCGGCTCGGAAGCCGCGGCTCCCGGAGCGATATCGGGCATGCCCGCCGCTGCTATCGGCGGCGCTTCGACATCCGAGTGGGGGGCCTTGGAAGCGATCACCTGTTCGGCCAAAGCTTCAGAGAGATCCAGCTCGAAATCGTTGGGTCCGATATCATCCGAATAAGAGGTCAACCCGCCGGTTCCACCGGTATCAAAATCACCGGCGCCCGAAGGCTCGGCGGCATAACCGGTTTCGTAACCTTCAGATTCGGCCTCGCTCAGGTCGAGGGCGTTGTCACCCACGCCGTGGTCCCCGCCGGTGTCATAATCGTCGGTGAAGCTGTAATCTTCCAAGCCGACACCCGCCTCGTTCGCTTGCAGGCTGGTGGCCATTCCACCTTCACCCGGCGCCATTTCGAAAATGGTGAACAGGTTTTCCTGCCCGATATCAAAGGCCGAGGGCGCAGGCGCATAAGGCGCCATGCAACAGCCGCATTTCTTCGACGGTTGGAAAAATATGTAACCACAGTTGTCGCATTGCATGATTCAAGAATAGAGGATGAGAAAAATAACGTCAAGGAAAATAATGCATTAGCCGGAGCTGATAGAACCGGGCGGGGCCGGGATCGGGTTATTCTTTCAGCGGCGGGACTTTCCCGCACACGTATTCGGCAAAGGGGAAGGCGCAGGTAAACGCGGGGGAGACGGCATTGAGGATGTGCATCGACCGGTCGTCATGTTCCAGCACAAAATCCATTTCCAGTTTTTTGCCGCGGAGGTCCAGCAGTTGCGCCCGGATGCCCGGCGGCCCCCATTCCTTGAACTGGCTTTTGTGGACGCCCTCCAGCAGGTTCGAGGCCAGGGACACCAGGTGGCCCCGCGAGTATTTCCGGATTTCTTCGAAGGCCAGCCGTTTGAAATCGAAATTGGACGATACAAACAGGCCGGCCTGACGAAACAGAATTTCCAGCAATTCGGCGGAGTTGAAATTTTCCATCCCTTGATACTGCTCCCGCCAGAAGGCCGGGGTGGCCGTCGGCCCGATTTTGGTGTGGCCTTCGGCGGTCACCGTAAAGTGAACGCCCAGGAAAGGATTGCGCAAATCGGGCACCGGGTAGATGTGCGTGCGCAGGCCCCCTGCCGATTCGCTGGAATACAGGTACAATCCCTTGAACGGCAGAATGCGGTAGTGCCGGGAAAACCCGAAATCGCGCCCGATGGTGTCGGCGTACAATCCGGCGCAATTAATTATGTACCGGGCGTGATAATTCCCCGTCGAGGTGTGGATTCCGTTGGCGGTGCGTTTCAGGTAACGGACGCCCGGGTGCACCTGCACGCCGTGATCCCGTACGTCCTGTTCGAGGCGGGCCATCACCTCATAAGGGTTCACCGACGACGTGGTGGGGGAGAACAGGGCACGCTTGAAAGTTTTGACCCGGGGCTCGATGGCCTCCGCCTCTTTCTGGTCGATGATCTGCAGTTCGACCCCGTTGTTTTCCGCCCGGCTCATCAGTTCATCCAGCCACTGCAAATCGCCTTCGTTCTGGGCCACCACCAGTTTGCCGCACTTGTTGATTTTGAGGCCGCGGGATTCGCAATATCCGGTCAGCGCCCGGTTGCCGTCGCGGGTGAAGCGGGCCTTCAGGCTGTCAGCGGTATAGTAGAACCCGGCATGCAGGACGCCGCTGTTCCGGCCGCTGGCATGTTCGCCGCAATGGGATTCCTTTTCTATAAGGACCACCCGGGACCCGTGAAACCGTTTGCGGAGTTCGCGGGCGATGCTCAGTCCCATAATGCCGCCGCCAATCACCAGAAAATCCGATTCGACCGTCATAGGTTCCTTATATATGGGAGATTTCAACCGTTGAAAAACCGAGGCTTGTCCGTCGGCGCGGGAATTACCTTAACAAAATCCCCCATCAGTTACCAGAGCCGGGCGATGGACGTTGAAAATCGGACTGAATCCGATACAATGCCGGTGAGCCCGCGAATCAAGTATGCGCCTTTTCAAAAGGAAATAAATCCGTGATCAATCGTCAGGACATCGAAACCCAAGAGAATGAATACTTGGCCCCGTATGCGGTCAAAAGCGGGGAAAGCTGGGGCCGGGCTCATCCCGAAGAGGAGCATACCTACCGCACCCGGTTCCAGCGGGATCGCGACCGGATCATCCACACCTCCGCGTTCCGAAAGCTGGAGTACAAAACCCAGGTATTTGTGTATCACGAGGGCGATTATTACCGGACGCGCCTCACGCATTCGCTGGAGGTGGCGCAGATCACCCGGTCGATCTGCAAATCCCTGCAGTTGAACGAAGACCTGGCGGAAGCCATCGCGCTGGCGCACGATCTCGGGCATCCGCCGTTCGGCCATACTGGACAGGACGTGCTCAATGAACTGATGAAGGACCACGGCGGGTTCGAACACAACCGCCAGAGCCTGCGCATCGTCAACGTGCTGGAAAAACGCTACCCGGAGTTTGACGGATTGAATCTGACCTGGGAAGTGCAGGAGGGTATCAGCAAACATTGCCGCGATGCGGACAACCCACTCCTCCGGGAGAAAGCGCACCGCTATCCCTCGCTGGAAGGACAGGTGGCGGACTTCGCCGACGGCATCGCCTACAACGCGCACGATCTGGACGATGGCATCACCTCGAACCTGCTCGACATCGGACAATTGCAGGACGTCGCCCTGTGGCAGGAAAACGAAAAACTGCTGGAGCAGAAATACACGAATCTGGATTTCGAGCTGAAAAAATACCAGGTCGTCCGGCGAATCATCAACGATCTCATCACCGATTTTCGGAAGACCACGCAAGCCAATATCGAGCAGTACGGTCTTGGTTCCGTGGGCGATGTCCGGTCCTGCACCAAGCGCGTGGCCGGGTTCAGCAAGGAGGTCGACGAAAAGAATAACGAACTGAAAAAGTTTTTAAACAAAAACATGTACCATCACCGCCGGGTGCGGCGCATGGAGTTCAAAGCCGAAATGTACCTGACCGAGTTGTTCAATGCCTATACCCGCATTCCGCAACTGTTGCCGGAGAGCGTGTTCGCCAACGAGCACCAGGGCCCCTTGCCGCGGCGCATCTGCGATTACATCTCCGGCATGACCGACCGCTCCTCCATCGACGAGTACAAAAAACTCTACAGCCCCGACGTGAAGGATTGATGCCCAATAAAAAAGGCCGTCCCGAAGGACGGCCCCGAATGAAGTTCAAGTGAAGGCAACGTGCCACTTGTCATTCCATATTTTTCCCCAGAAAAAACATAAATCCCCCTATCGCCAACACTGCCAGGGCTCCCATTAAAAATCCTCCAGAACTTCCAATATCCAGCCATTCCATAGGTGCACCTCCTTGGTGGAACCGGTGATCTTTGAGGCTTGGGGCCCCCTGGGGGCCCCAGCCTTTCCCCTAAAATATGTGAACCGGTGGCCGATGTCAAGGGCTCCCGGAACTTGTTGTAAACAAATGGTTCGCAGGCGCGAAAGACCCGCTTTTGTCGGCCGGCCGGATGAATTACAATAACTTGCGGATTTTTTTGGGAGAACGGCATGAAACCATTGACGATCGCTGTTCTGTGGGGGTTCGGCCTGCTTCTGCTGACGGCCCTGGCTGGGGCGCAGTCCGCCGAGGACTGGTACCGCCAAGGATTCGAACATTCCTTGCAGGAAAACAGCCCGGCGGCGATTCAGGCCTACCGCAACGCGCTGGACCTGCGTCTCGATTGGGCGGAGGCGCATCACGCGCTGGGAACCTTGCTGTTCCGTTCCGGGCAGGGTCCCCAGGCGATCGCGCAATTTAGAATGGCCGCGCGTGCCTACGCCCGGCGCCAAGACGCCCAGGCCGTTACCAACCTTGGTATCATTCGCCGCAACCTCAAACAGGCCTATCGGGAACTGGGGCTTGATCCCAAAGACTTCGAGCAGATCGAATCGATTCCCGGCCTGCCCACGGCTCCCAAATGGCGGACCGCCGGCACGGGTTTTCTCGCCGGAGCGCAGGGAACCGTGTTGACGTCCAACCATGCGGTGAAAGACGCACAAAAGATTCGCATCCGCCTGACGGACGGGTCCACGCATCCCGCGCGTTTGAAGAAATCGTTCATGGTCTACGATGTGGCGGTGTTGGAGATGCAACCCTCCGGGCCGGTTTCGTTGAAACGGCTGTCTCTCGGAGATTCTTCTCTGATGAAAAAGGGCGATCCGGTTTATGCTTTGAATGATCCCCAATCCGCGGACTCCAGAAATGGAAATCTTCTGGCGGTGAACGCGCTCGAAAGCAATAAAATTATTTTTCATGTCGGGATACCCGCCGGCCCCGGGGACAGCGGCGGCCCGGTGTTTAACCACAAAGGCGAAGTGGTGGGAATGCTGTTGACCCGTGAGGATATACAAAAAATTTTCCTGCGCATGAAACCGGTGCCGGAGAATACCAGCTTTGCCATTAAATCGGACTATCTCCGGCAAACGTTGAAGCGGGTTTCGCGAAGTGGCGAAACGAGCCCTTCGGGCCACCCGGCAACCGGTTCCCTGGCCGCGTTGACCGAGGTCATCGCCAGCGGAACGGTAATCATCGAAGTGTCTCCTTGAGCAGACATTCATGAATCACCGCCATCCAAAAACCTTCCAACTCTTTCCACGCGGGCCGGTCTTCGGCCTGTTGCTGGGCGTGTGCCTGATGTTGTGGGGGGCTCCCGTCCAGGGATCGGAGGTGATTCTCCAGTTGTCCGGCGACGTGGAATACCCGGGTGTTCTTTCCTTAAAGAAGGGGCACAACGAAATCAAACGCCTCTGCCTGATCGGCGTACAGGGCAAGGGACAGGTCGACCGGGAGTTCATCCGCAGGGTTTCCCAAACGGAGATTCCTTCGGGCGATTATCGGGTGACCGGTCCGCTGGCGAATGAGAACTGGCCCGCTGGCGTGTTTCTCAAAAACGGGGCGTTGCGGTTTTTACCGGTCCGCGCCGACGGTCACCAGAAAATGCAATCCACGGGCAGAAAAGGATTGGCCATCCACGGCCGCGATTTTTATCCCATCGTCATGCCGCTGGCGGATAAAAAAGAACTGATCGGATTCTACAACGATTTGCTGTTCGAACGGTTAATCCGCCATTGGGGGGCCCTGCGCATCACCAACTGGGACATGGACCGGCTGCACGATTTCTGGTCGCGCAACACCGTGTCGCCGGACGAATGGCAGGTGCGTGTCACAGTTATCGCTACGGAAAAAATCCTCAAGCTTTGCAAGCCGCCCGTCGTCAAACGCAAGCCGGATTGACAGAGAGACCTTGGCGTAAGTGTAAAAAAAGGACGGCCCTATAATAATTCCCCTCCTTACGAAGGGGAGGAATATTTAAAGTTCAGCGTAACGCAAAGGTCTCATTTGTATAATGAAGCGACCTGATCGGCGTAACCGTTGTAGAGCAGGGTGGCGACGGTCCGGTTTTCGCCCAAGCGAGTTTCGACGGTCTGGTGCCAGCGGGCGTAGGGAACCTGCGGCACCACGTTGGCCTCGAAATCGTATTCCAGCGGAGACATGTCCTGCCAGAAGATACGCGGCGCCTCGCGGGTGAACTCCATTGCGACAATCGACTTGATGCTTTTAAACCCGTACTTCCACGGCACCACCAGGCGGATGGGCGCGCCGTTCTGCGGGTTCAGGGAATGACCGTACATGCCGGTGGCCATGAATGAAAGATCGTGCATCGCCTCCGCCAGGCTCAGTCCTTCGACATAGGGCCACGGTTCCCAGAACCGGTCCTTCTGCCCCGGCGCGATGTTGGGGTTAATGAACGTGGTGAACTTGACGAACCGCGCCTGCGAAAGCGGTTGTGCCAACTCGATCAATTTCCGCAGGGGGAAACCCGTCCAGGGAATGACCGCCGACCAGGTTTCCACGCACCGCAGGCGGTACACCCGCTCTTCCTGGGCGAATTTCCGGATCAGGTCGGCCACGTCCACCACCCGGGGTTGTTGGACCAGACCTTTGATGTGGATGCTCCAGCCTTCGAGCGGAAGCTGTTTCGCCAACTGCCGGACGCGGGCCTTGTCCGGGGTGAACTCGTAAAAATTATTAAATCCTCCCGTCAGGGATTCCGAAGTGATCAAATCCCTGCCAGACGTTTGCGCCCGGGCCGTGGCAGGCAGGAGCCAACCGGCCATCACCGCCAGGCCGGCATGACCCATCCCCTCCAAAAATTTCCTGCGGTTCAGGTACACGTCTTCCAGGGTGACTTCGGATTCGGGGATGTCCCACGCCCGGGAAAGATGCAGGGCCGGAGCTTTAGCCATCGGATAAAAGGGTATCTTCATTGATTGCTCTTCTCTCCAGGAAGATCATAGATACATCGAAAGCCCACGGAGTTCAACGAAACGTTCGGGTCCAGTTTGAACCGCATCCCGGCGTGAACATAATAAGCCGTGTTGTGCCAGCTTCCGCCGCGCACGATTTTCTGGAAACCCGTGTCGGGGCCTTTGGGATTCTTGATACGTTTTTCCGGGTAAGGCCCGAACCAGTCGCCGACCCATTCCCAGACATTACCGTTCATCTGATGCAAGCCGTAGCCGTTGGGCGAAAATGAATTCACCGGAACCGCACCGTCATGCAATCCTTTTCCAAAATTCCCTTTGGAACCATCCGGACGATTGCCGAATCCATAAGCAAACCCGTTGGGACCCCGCGCGGCTTTCTCCCATTCCGCCTCGGTGGGCAGACGGCCGGCTTGGTGCTGGCAGAACGCCACCGCCTCCTGCCAGGTCACCAGCGTCACCGGGCATTCATCGCAGGCCGACACATGGCTCCGCCGGTGTCCGGGTTGCCACGATTCATACGCCTTGTTGGAAATTTCAAGGCGGTCGATAACAAACGCATCGACCCAGACTTTATGAATGGGACGTTCCCGTGCCGTTCCCGCTTCGGTGCCCATTTGAAATTCGCCGGCGGGAATCCGGACCGGCGCATCACGGTTCTCCACCGCCGGGGCTTCGGCACACCACAAGGCCGCGCATCCCAGGGAAAACAGGCACACTATGAAACTAGGGCGCGGATTCATCATGATTCAACACCAGCGTCTTCCAGAAGCTGACTACTTTGTTGGCGTTTTTATCTTTATTGGCGCCGTCCCAGACGGCGAAGGCCAGAAGAAAATGGCCGCCCTGTTTGAAATGGACGTCCTGCCGGCTGGGGGTGACCAGGTCGCGGACGAACACCACCCTCCACTGGCCGTCCTGCCACGCCCCCTGACCCTGCAGTTGCTGATTCTGTAAGGATTGCACGGTGAGCGAACCGAACCCCGAGGCGTTTAACTCCTCCACCGGCGACTCGCTGAACGGGTTCACGTAATGTTTTTCACTGCGGACGGCAACGGATCGCGCCGGATTCCCTGTGATCCGCTGGCCGGCATCGGCTTTCCAGTGCCAGATGTTGACCGGTTTTTTGCGCTCGCCCATGCCGTAAAACGGGCTGTCCGCTACCGGTCCGGGGTGCAATGCAAATTGAATGGCGGCTTCATCCAGGTAACCGGAGTGGGTGACCAGGGCTCCGTCCGGTTGAGAATCGCGCCATGTCAGGCGGAACGCGATCCGGCGGCCGTTGTGGACTGACTGGACCTGCAGGCGGCCGATCGGGTGTCCGCGGAATTGCACGGGGTTGAGTCGAATGGTTCTCGACGGCACCTGCTTCCATATAGGATGGAACGGGTCCCGTGACAGCGGCTCCGCAATTTTTATGGAAGACAGCGGCGGGTCCTTCGATTCACCCGGCATTACCGGGGAAGTGAAACGTGATTGCAGGTAATGCACCAAGTGCCAGCGTTCGTCCTCGGTCAAATAATCGTAAGCGTTCATCGGGGTGCCGTCCATGCCCGCCACCAGCGTTTGATAAATGTCGCGGCTGGAGGCTCCGGCTTTGTAAAGCTCCGGCCGCTCCAAATCGTACACGTAGGAGGTATGGCCCCAGATATCGTCCAGCGAGGCGTCGAGCGGACCGGACCGTTTTCCGTCCTTGCCGTGGCAACTCCCGCAACGCATTTGACGGTACACCTCCCCGCCCTGGCGGACGGACAGGGGATCGTGGGGCAACTCCAAGCCCACGCGGATGCGGTAGTCGGGGATTTCCCGGTTGAACCGTCCGGAAAACGTTTTGATGTAGGCCACCAGCGACCGGATTTCCAGCGGGGTCAGTACCCCGCCCCAGGGCGGCATCGAGGTTCCCGGCACCCCCTGCCGGATGGTGCGGGCCAGGTCCTCGTCCACCGGCAGGGCGTTGTTTTGGGTGGAATGGAATTTGAAAACGCCCGAGCTCAAATCGCGGGGTTGCGGGGACAGATAAGGGGTGGCGGTGCCGTTTCCCCGGCCCCGGGGTCCGTGGCAGTGGACACAGAATTTTTGGTACACCGTTTTTCCGGCGTCCAGAACCTGTTTTCTTTTTTCAGCGGAGAGCGCCTGTTCCTTTTCCGGCAGGGAATCCTCGATCATTTTCTCCACTTTGCGGGAGTCGACCGCAAAAGCCGGGGGGACGGCGAGGATTCCCGGAACCAGCAGAAGAACCGGGATCCAAAACAAAGTCGAACGCCTACCCGAAAGGCGTTTCGGAATGGGGTGAGTCGGTGCCATGCAACCTCTCTGATGAACCGGTCACATAATAACATGCCTGCTGTTCAAGGCTCATGAAAAGGGCTACAATGGCGCGCTTCTAATCTGTTCGATTCCGGGTCGGGGTTCTTATGAAACATATCCGTGCGATTTGCGTGTTCTGCGCTTCCAGCAACGCCGTGGATTCCGTGTACCGGGACGCCGCGGCCGATCTGGGGCGGCGCATGGGGCAGGCGGGCATCGATCTGGTCTACGGCGGCGCATCCATCGGCCTGATGGGGGCGGTGGCCAGGGGCGTGCACGAGAAGGACGGCAAAGTCATCGGCGTCCTGCCGAAATTTTTCAAGACAATAGAAATCGAATACAGCGAGGCCGACGAGTTGATCGTCACCCGCGATATGCGCGAACGCAAGGCCATTATGGATGAACGGTCGGACGCCTTTATGGTTCTGCCGGGCGGGGTGGGGACGCTGGAAGAGGCGATGGAAATTTTTTCCCTGATCCAGTTGAAGCAGACGGTGAAACCTTTGGTGTTAATCAACACCGAAGGGTTTTACGACGGCATCATCCGCCACTTCGAACAACTGGTGACGTTGAAATTCGCCAAGGCGGAAACCCTGAACATGTACGCGCTGGTGAAAACGCCGGAGGAGGCAATGGCGTTTATAGAAAATTTCAGGCCGCCGGAGGTGCCCGGCAAATGGATTTAAACGGTCGAGGCGTCGACGGTTTCGACTTTGAGATCTTTACTGAGGGTGTCCTTGAGGAATTTTTCGATAAACTCCAGGGTTCCCGTGGTGGAGCTCGGGCAGGTGCCGCAGGCGCCCTGGTAATGTACCCGCACCAAGTTGCCTTCCACACCGAGAAGGGTGATGCCGCCGCCGTCGTTCGCCAGCGCAGGGCGGATGGCATGGTCCAGCATGGCGTCGATCACCTCCGACTTTTGCGCGTCGGTCAGTTTCGGGAAATCCTCCACATGCACCTTCTCCAGAATGTCCGGCGTCTCAGGTACGGGCTGGGCGTCTTCATCGCAGGTTTCGTAAACGGTCATGTGTTGCTCCAGCACGTTTTGCACCGGTTCCATCAGGGTGGTCCACGCCACCACCGGTGATTTGGTAATGGTGGCGAAGTTTTCCTTGATGAACACATTTTCCACGCCGTAAATCTTAAACAGAGCCTCGGCCAAAGGATCTCCCTTGGCTTTTTCCGGAGAGGAAAACGTTTTGGTGCCTTTTTTGATCACGTCCCCGCTCATGATGAACTGGGCCGCCTCCGGGTTGGGCGTGTGATGAAAGGTCATTACCTTGAATCCCTGGATCATGGGGTCGTCCGGGTTGGGGGTTTCCGCTTTTGGAAAGCGTTCTTGCGATTAATTATACGTTGATTTTCATGGAAGTAAACCCATTCGGCCAGAGGGCTGAGGAACCGTTTGTTTTTAGGCACTTGGGGTTTTCCCGGCGGCCTGATAGAAGGCCGGGTTCCGGCGTGCCGGGCGGGAGCGGGTCATAATTTGAGTCCCAGCCGTTTGATACGGGAGGCCAGGGTGGTGGGCCGGGTGTCGAGCAGTTCCGCCGCCCCCCCGGTACCGAACACCTTGCCGCCGCTTTTTTTCAGGGCCTTAAGGATGTTGTCCCGGTCGAGCTGTTTGATTTCCTCAAAGGTGAGAATCCGGTAGGCCTCCCCGTCCTCCCCCTCGCCGCGAACGGGAGGTGATGCGGAATAGGTCTCTCCGCCGGTGGGCAGATCGAAATGGAACCTGCCGGAACGCGCAGTGATGACCGCCCGCTCAATCACGTTCTGCAGTTCCCTGATGTTTCCCGGCCAGTCATAGCCCTGCAGGTGGTTGATCTTCGCCTGGCTGAGTTTCGGTTTGGGATGATTGAACTTCCTGGCGGCGAGCTCCAGAAAATGCGCGGCCAATAATGGAATATCCTCTTTTCGTTTTCGGAGGGGAGGGACCTCGACCGGGAATACATTCAACCGGTAATACAGGTCTTCGCGAAACCGCCTTTCCTCCACCTCCCGTTTCAGATCCCGGTTGGTGGCGGCGATAATCCGCACATCGGCGGTCTGGGTGGTTTCCCCGCCCACCCGCTCAAACGTGCCCTCCTGCAGCACCCGCAACAGTTTGCTCTGGAGATCGAGGGGGATCTCGCCGACCTCATCCAGGAACAGGGTGCCGCCGTGGGCCAGTTCGAACCGACCGGTCCGGTCCTTCACCGCGCCGGTGAAGGCGCCTTTGACGTGGCCGAAAAATTCGCTTTCATACAGCTCCCGGGGAATGGAGGCGCAGTTGACGCGGATCATGGGGCGGGAAGCGCGTTCGCTGCGGTTGTGAATTTCGTGGGCGATGAGCTCCTTCCCGGTTCCCGATTCCCCGGTAATCAATACTCCGGCATCAGTGGGGGCCACCATTTCGATCTGCCTCAGGATATTCTGCAGGGCGGGACTCTGCCCGACAAACCCGGCGAAGGTCTGCAGTTCCTGAACCTCTTCCTGCAGATATTCATTTTCCATCTTCAGCTGCTCCCGCAGACGGCAGATTTCCCGGTAGGCCTGAGCTTTTTCTTCCTCAATTTTCCTGCGCTTCGAGATGTCGCGGCTGAACGCCACCGCATACTCGCGGCCTTCAAATTCGATGAAATTCACTTGGGTTTCGAGCGGCACGATGCGGCCGTCGCGGGTGCGGTGATCGTCCTCAAACACGACGACCTTTTTCTCCTGCAACTCTTTCCAGAATTTCGCCCAGGTCTTGGGGGTGGAGTTGGGATTGATGTCCTGAATGGTCATGCCCACCAGCTGTTCCCGGGTATAGCCCAACAGATCGCAGGCGGCCCGGTTGACGCGCTTGATATAGGCATAACAGTCATGCCAGATGATGGCGTCGTCCGCCCGCTCCATGGTGAACTCCGCCAAGCCCGGGTCGTGTTCAAATGTTGAGTTTTCTGCCATCAGCAACTCCCTGAGAAACCGGGGAAACTGCCCCCGTGTACGGTCTGTGAGGTTTTCATTATATACGCAAATTCGTAATAAAACTACTTAAAATCGTTTATTACGAAAATGAGTAGTTTATCGAAAGTGGCCGGTTGACCACAACCTTTTATAAATAAAGGAGAATTATGATTTTGGAGTTTTGGCACGGTCTCTGCTATATAAAAGTTGAAGAGACACGAATCAGAACTTAAATGACAGGTGACATCATGAAAAAAAATACCAGCCCAAAATCGAAGGGAACAACAATAAAACTCGTCGGCATCAACCATTTCGGCTTGAACGTCCGCAATATGGCTAAGGCGGAGGCATTTTACACCGGTATCCTGGGATTTCCGGTGATCATGCGGACTCAGACCCAGGCCGGACTGCAACATGTCGAAGTGGACGCCGGCAATGTGGCGATCGCTCTATTTGAATCGCCGGAACTCGATTTGACAGCGGCGCAGAAAACCATGACGGACGACGGTTATCTGCATTTCGCATTCGGTGCTCCGTATGATCGGTTCGATGCCACCCTGCAGGCCCTTAAAGAGGGTGGAGTGGAAATGGACGGCGAGCCGCGCGATTGGGGCAACGGGATTTCAATTTACTTTCACGATCCCGACGGCCATCAGATCGAAATCCATTTCGATAAATGACATTTTTTCTTAAGGGCAATGAAAGAAATAAGGGAAAAGGCTCATGAATGCAAAAACGAAAGCACTTGAAATTAATATTTACCCGCCCGAAGCCCAGGGCGTAGGTCAGTTTGACGGCGGCCGGATCACCGAGATCAAACCCATCGGTTTTCCCGGAGAAGGACCGGACGTGCGTCATACGGGTCCGTTGTTCTACTGGGCGTGGGCGACGGCGAAGGGTTACGGCAAGATCGCGCTGCATCCCCACCAGGCCTTCGAAATCATGAGTTATGCCCTTAAAGGGGAAATCGGCCATTACGACACGCTGGGAACCCAAAGCCGGGTGAAAGCCGGCGGCGTGCAGATCATGCAAACCGGTTCCGGCGTATCCCACGAAGAGGAAACCCTGGCGGACCATAATGAATTTTTTCAGATCTGGTTCGAGCCGAATTTACGGGAATCTGTGATCCAACCTCCCACCTATCGGGAGTTCAGTCATGAGGATTTCCCCACAGAGACCCGCGACGGCGTGGTCATCAAGCAGATTATCGGCGAAGGCGCGCCGGTCACCATCCAGGCGGAAGCCGCCATGCAGGACATTCTCATTTCGCCGGGTCACAACCTCCGGCGCGAGTTGGCCGCCAACCGCACGTTGGCCATGGTGGTGATCGACGGCAAAGGGGTGTTGGTGGATGAGACCACGCTGGGCAAACATTATCTCGAACCCCGATATTTTGCCATTGTTCATGCCGGGGAACCGGGGGCTGTTGCCATTCAAGCGGACGCGGACCGTCCGCTCCGCATCGCCTTGATCGAAGTTCCGGCCAAGGTGAATTACCCACTATATAAACAAGGAAAATAGGAGGAATAGATCATGTCTAAACAATTATCGGTTTTGGTGATTGGAGCCACCGGGAACCAGGGCGGCGCCGTGGTCCGGAATCTGTTACCTAAAGGGCATCGCATTCGCACCTTGACGCGCAACCCGGATTCCCCCAAGGCGAAACAGCTTGCCGAGCAGGGAGTGGAAGTGCTGAAAGGTGATTTTACCGACTCCGATTCCCTGGTCAAGGCGGCCACGGGAATGGACACGGTATTTGCGATGACCACTCCCTTTGAAGCCGGGGTGGAGGCGGAGGCCAAACAGGGCATCGCCCTGGCCGATGCCGTGAAACAGGCCGGGGTGGGACATCTGGTTTTTAACTCAGTGGCCAGCGCCGACCGCAACACCGGCATTCCCCATTTTGACAGCAAGCACAAGGTGGAACAGCATATGGCTTCCCTCAAGATTCCTTACACCATTGTTGCGCCGGTATTTTTTATGGATAACTGGTTCACGCCCTGGTTTTTGCCATCCATCCAGGAAGGAACGCTGAAATTCGCCATGCCGCCGGATCGCCCTCTGCAACAAGTATCGGTCGATAATATAGGCGCATTTGCCGCGGCCATGATTGAGCGCCGGGACGGAGTCTTCGGCAAACGATTCGATATCACCGGGGATGAATTGACCGGCAAAGAAACCGTGGCGGTCATTTCCAAAGCCAGCGGCCGGGACATTGGATATGAAGGTTTCGATCCCGAATTTATGCGGGCCGACAATCCTGATTTCGCCGAAATGTTTTCGTGGTTCAATAAAGTCGGATATTCGGTGGACAGCAAGAATTTGCACAAAGAATTTCCGGAAGTGCAATGGCAAAACTTTAAGGATTGGGCGCAACAACAGGATTGGAGTGCCCTTAAATAAATCTCTATCGCTAGGGCTAGATTGTGAAAACTTTTGCGCATAAAATTGGCGCGGTGATGTATTTCATTTGGGGATTGTTGCACCTCAAGGCGGCATTCAGTGTTTACCAACTGGGAACGTCACTAGAAGCGGGAATGATTCAAGCAAGGATCTTTCAAGACGCCTGGAATCTTTTGTTTTTCGCTTTGGTCGGGATAACCGTGGCGGTCATCTTCAACTGGCACAACAGCCGCCTCGGTTACTGGATCAACCTGATCACCGTGAGCGTGACAGACATCGGATTCATTGCATTTGTCTTGTTGCCGGGCTACCTGCCGGTTTTTCCCGGGATTCTGGGTCCGGTGTTCTGGGTGTTGGGAGCCGTATTCAGCACCATCGGTCTTTTCGCATCAGCAAAAAACACACAGACAAAACCTGCAATTGACTCATAAAACAAAGTTCATTTTAATAATGCGCAACATAATTTTGGAGGGGAGCTATGTTAAAGGAAATGAGCAAAAACGTTGTGAAATTGGCCTTATTATCAGCTTCCGTGCTTTTCTTTTTCGGGTGCAATTCCATGCCTGCAGATGAGCAACTAATGGCTGAAAAAACTGAGCCTGCGCAAGCCGCTGAGGAGAAAAAGGAAAATCTGGTGTGGGATGCTGGAGCGGTACAACTGGAGTACCACAAAATAGCTCCGGGGGTGTATGCCTATTACCCGACCGATGCCCAAGAAAAAAATCCTAAAGGATATCCCGTGGCCACCGCCGGTGGATTTGTCGTTGGGGACAATGAGGTCTTGGTTGTCGAGTCGATGGTGAATAAACGGCTTGCCGACCAAGTGTTGGGTTTCATCAAGGAAGTCACCGACAAACCGATCCGCTATCTGGTCAACACCAGTTACCACGGCGACCACAGTTACGGGAATTACGTGTTTCCCAAGAGTGTGTCCATCATCCAGCATCGCAAGACCAAAGAGTTTATGGACAACAAAGAAGGCTTTGAGGCGGATAAAAAATTCATGGTCCAGTACTTCGGCGCCAACCGCGGCATTGAAGACGTTATCGCACGAACGGGGGATATTATTTTAGAAGATGGCGCCTTGTATGAGGTTGATCTTGGCAATAAAAAAGTCGAAATACGTCATTTCGGGTTTGCCCAAACCGAAGGCGACTTGTTCATTTGGGTTCCGGAGGACAAAGTGTTCTGGACGGGGAATCCGGTTGTGGCGCAACCCCCCGCGCTGCCCTGGTTGTTAGATGGAAAGCATGAAGAGGTTTTGGCCACCCTGAAAAAAGTCCGCGCATTTCTGCCGGAAGATGCAGTGGTCGTTCCTGGCCACGGCGTTCCCATTCAACCTAAGGACATTGATTTTAAGATTCGATACCTGGAATCTTTGCACAAAGAAGTGAAAAACGCGGTTGAACAAGGAATGACCGTCGAAGAGGCGCAGAAAACCATCACCCTGCCCGATTTTCAGGGCTACGCTTTATTCGATTGGGTTCATTCAGGAGTTAACGTGCCCAACACCTATAAAGACCTTTCCAAATAAAACATAAAAAAAGGAAACGTGTAATGGAATTTTCGGAAATTGTTCAGCGGCGCCACAGTGTTAAATCCTACGACCCTGAACAATCCATCAGCGATGAGGAACTCAGGGAACTGTTTGATGAGGTGGTCCTGAGCCCCAGTTCGTTCAACCTCCAACACTGGACCTTCATCGCGGTCAGAGAACCGGCTATGAAACAGCAATTAAAGGATGCGGCCTGGGGTCAGTCGCAGATGGAGAATTGTTCCGTCGCCATTCTGGTGTGCGGCAAGTTGGACGCGTATAAGGACGCTCCGGAAATTTATAAAGGGACACCCGGCCGGATTCAGGAAATCATGTTACCCAAAATTCAAAAATTCTATGAAGGCAAACCCCAAATCCAGCGCGACGAAGCCATACGCTCGGCTTCGTTGGCGGCGATGACCTTGATGTATTCCGCCACCAGCCGCGGCTGGGCGACCTGTCCCATGATCGGTTTCGACCCCGAAGCGGTCTCCCGCCTGTTAAACCTGACCCCGAACCTCATTCCCGTGATGTTTGCGGTGCTGGGCCGCCAGAAAGACCCACCGCGCCCCAGAAGCTACCGCCACCCGGTGGAAAAGGTGGTGCGCCTCAACACCCTCGATGGACCGGGACTGACTGGGATGCCTCATCCCTCGAATAAACCCGACCCGGCCCCAATGCCCGCCGGCGCCTGATCGAACCGACCCAGTCTCTTACGAGGTCTTGCGGCTCATATTTTTATAGGATCGCAGGAAAAATCATTTAGAATAGGGATTTCAATGGCATGGAGCGCGGGCATGGGCACAGGCTTCCTGATATTTGACCTCTGCCCAAGTAAACCCGTCTTTTCCGGTGCCATCTCCGACCGTAAACCCACAACCCGGAGTCCGTGTGAGCGATTCGGTGATTCCCGTTCATCAGAAAAAATGTTACGCCGATCCCGCCGACCTGGTTCCCGTTCTCGAGGAGCACCGCAGGGCGGGCCGCAAAGTGGTGTTCGCCAATGGGTGTTTCGAAATTCTGCACGTCGGGCACCTGCGCTACCTGTTCGGCGCCAAGGCACTGGGGGACATCCTGGTGGTCGCCGTCAATACCGATGCGTCGGTCAAGCGCATCAAGCCGGACCGCAATCCCGTCAACCCGGATTACGAGCGGATGGAAATCCTTTCCGCCATCGAGGCGGTCGATTACGTGGTGCCTCTGGAAGACGACCATCCCGGCCCGTTGTGCGCCTTGCTGAAACCCGACGTTCACACCAAGGGCACGGATTACGCCGACCGTCTGGAGCAGATGCCGGAATACCCCATCGTCAAAGCCTACGGCGGCGAGGTGGTGATCGTGGGCGACGCCAAAGACCACAGCACGACGGAAATTCTGGCCAAGTTAAAACAATAATATGAACGATCCGATCCAAAGGATTTTGATCCGCTTTCCCAACTGGGTGGGCGATGTGGTCATGGCCGAGCCGGTCATCCGCATCCTCAAAAACAATTACCCCGAGGCGCGCCTTGCCGTTGCCGTGCGCCGATACGCCGCCAAAATCCTGGCAGGGCATCCCGGCATCGACCGATTGATTCCCTGCCACGACAAAGGTCTTGGCGGAATGCAACAATTGGCCGGTGATATCCGCGACGAGTCGCCGGACCTGGCGATCCTCCTGCCCAACTCCTTTCGTTCGTTTCTATCCGTGCGCTGGGCCGGGGTTAAAAACATCGTCGGTTACCGGCGGGGCTTCCGGAAAATTTTTATCAAGGGACCGAAGCCGCCGATGGAGAACGGACGCTATCAACCGGTGCCGATGACCGATTACTATCTGGAACTCCTGAAATGGATGGGATTGAAGATTGAGGGCCCGGTGACGCCGCATCTCTACACCACCGATGCAGAAAGCATACGCGGTGAAGAATTGTTGAAACAATACGGGATTGCGGAGAAGGACCGGGTGGTGGCGCTCAATCCCGGCGCGCAGTTCGGGTCGTCCAAATGCTGGCCGCCGAAATATTTTGCCGAGCTGGCGGAGCGGATCCAGAACCGGTACTCCAGCAAACTGCTGTTGCTGGTGGGACCGGGCGAAGAGGCCATCGCCGAGGAAATCATGCGAAATTCGAAAGCGGAAATCATCAACACCGGTCCGGACCAGGTCGACCTGGGCGTGCTCAAGGCGCTGATGCGGCGTAGTGATCTGCTGGTGACGAACGACACCGGACCGCGCCATTACGCCGTCGCCTTCGGCAAACCGGTGGTGGTGCTGATGGGGTCGACCGATCCACGTCACACCAACTGTCATCTGGATCAGACAACCATTCTGCGCGAGGATTTGCCGTGCGTGCCGTGCCACAAGAAGGTATGTCCCATCCATCATCCGTGCATGATTGAGATGACGCCGGACAAAGTGTTCAACGCCGTTCAACCGATCATGAATAAGGGAGGTGCCGGTGAGCGTTCATCGGGTGCTGATACTCGGAGCCAGACGGCGTAACCAGGGATTGGGCGAGTTCATCGCTAAATATTTTCACGAGCAGAAGGCTGTGATCTGCGGGATCGTCGGGACCTCCCGGGATTCGGTCGAGGGAACCTGCCTCTATCTGAAAGCGCAATATGGATTTTCCACCAGAGGGTTTACGGACCTGGCCCAGGCCATTGAAGAATCAAGGCCGACCGTCGTTGTAATTGCATCTCCTAATCAGTATCACTTTGAGCACCTTCGGGTGGTTGCCCAAAATAATCTTTCCTGTTTGTGTGAAAAACCTTTATTCTGGAAGGACGAAGATCCGTTCGATCCGGGTGAAGTGGAAACATTGGTGAATCGGTTTTGCAGAAATGGTAAACTGCTTCAGCTGGTGACCCAATGGCCGTGCACGCTGGACGATTTTTATTCGGTGTATCCGGGTGCGAACAATGAGCCGCTCAAACGGTTCAGCATGTTGCTGGCGCCGATGTCCACCGGCAAACAAATGGTGGTCGATGCGATGCCTCATGTGTTGAGCATGGTACACGTGTTGACCGGCATCGGGTCCGTTAAACACGTTACTCAAAAAATCGAAGCCGGGGAGCGCTTCAAAATCATTTTTGATTACATACATGCCGGGGGCCGCCTGGAGGTCCATGTGACCCTGGTTCGATCCCCGAAAAGTCCACGGCCCGCGGGATACGCGCTCAACGGCAATCTGGTGTGGCGCACGATTCGCATGAAGGATTACCAGATGTTTTTTTCCGTCAATTCCGGCAGCCGGGTCCGGGTGAGCGATCCGCTGAAAAAACTGGTCGGGCGGTTTCTGGTCGACCTCGAAAGCGGACAGCCCACCGACAAGGAGCGATTGATCGCTTCGATGACTGATCTCAATACCATAGTGGAAAATCTCAAATTATGAATACAACTGAAAAACAGAAAGTGGCGCTGTCCTCCATTCACGATTTCGCCGCCAAGCTCCGCCAGCCGGAAACCCTGCCGCGCGTCAAGGAATATGTGAAGTGGCTGGCCGGCGGCGAGAACCGCAATCCGGAAGCCATGCCCGACTTCGCGCCGATCTCCATCAATCTCGACCTCACCACCGCGTGCAACTATGCCTGCGATCATTGCGTCGACAAGGAGATTCTCAATCTGAATATCCGCTACGATCACCAGCGCCTGCTCGATTCATTACAGCTGATGGCCGAGAAGGGTCTGAAGTCGGTCATCGTCATCGGCGGCGGCGAGCCGACCACCTATCCCAAGTTCGAGGAAACCATAAGGTTCATGAAAAAGCTGGGCCTCCAAGTGTCCATCGTGTCCAACGGCGCGGGTAATAAAAAAATTGTCAGCATCGCCGACTGCCTGGACAAAGGCGATTGGGTGCGGCTGTCGCTCGATTCCGGGACCGATCCCACCTTCCAGGCCATGCACCTTCCCAAATTCAGGATCACGCTGGAGGAAATCTGTTCGCACATCCCCGACATCAAGGCGGTCAATGACCGGTTCAAGGTCGGTTTCTCTTACATCGTGACGTGGAAGGGGGCCAACATCTTCGACGAGGACATCGTTGAAAACATGCACGAGATGGCCGGGGCGGCGGCACTCGCGAAACGCAACCAGTTCGACTACATTGCCTTCAAACCGTTTCTGACCCGCGCCGAAATCAACAACGCGGAAGTCATCGACCTCGACGCGTCGGACAAACGGTACCAGGAAATCGTCAAGGTTATCAGCGAGCAACTGGAGAAGGCATCTGCTCTCGAAGACGATAATTTTAAAATTTACCGCGCCACCAATCTCAAGATGCTGTTGAGCGGCGAAAAGTCGACCGACAACGTCGGCCAGCCGCAGAGATGCCACATGCAGTTTTTCCGGCAGATCTTAAGTCCGCTGGGCACCTACAATTGCCCGGTCTACCGCAACCAGCCGCACGGCAAACTCGGCGAAAAAGACGGCTACGCCGATGCCGAAGGCTACGCCGGCGTGCGCGAATCCTGCACCAGTATGATCCACGAATTCAACGCCACCAAGGAATGCGAAAACGTGACCTGCCTGTACAACCACGTCAACTGGTGGTTCGAAGACCTCATCAAGAACCCCAAAAAACTAGACGACCTCATCCCCCACACCCCCGAAGAAGAGGATTATTTTCTTTAAAACCCAGGTCCTTCGCGGAGTTTATCCTGAGCCTGTCGAAGGACTCAGGATGACAAATTGGATATCCCTGTCATTCTGAGGGGCCTTGGTTAGCCTGTCCTGAGCTTGCCGAAGGAAAGAATTTGGGTTTTATTTTAGGCTCCCCCTTGTAAAGGGGGACGGGGGGATTCTTCCCTCTTCTTTTGTAGTTGCTCGATTTATTGCGCGGTTTTTAAACCACCCTATGAATGGGGCAACTACAATTTCTTCAATTGATCCTTGAACGCTTTAAAACTTTGGTCGTCGATCAGGGCGAAGACGACGCGTTCGATTTTTGTGGGGCCGGACAGGTATTCCTTGACGGTGGTGAGCATGATGCGGGCGCAGGCGTCCAGCGGGAATCCATAAACGCCGGTACTGATCGCCGGGAAGGTGATCGACTTCAAATTATTTTCTTCCGCCACTTTCAAGCTGCTGAGGGTGGCGTTTTTTAATTTCTCCTCTTCGTTGCCTTCACCCTGGCGCGGTCCGACCGCATGAATGACGTGCCGCGCTTTTAAATTTCCTCCACTCGTAATGACGGCACCCCCCACCGGACAATGGCCGATGGCATTACACTCCTCCTGAATGGCCGGACCCCCCTTGGTGCGGATCGCTCCCGCCACCCCGGCGCCCAACACCAGTTGCGAATTGGCGGCGTTGACGATGGCGTCGGTATCGCTTTCGGTGATATCGCCCTGCACCAGTTCGATTTCGGAATTGTTGACCCGCAATTTCATAACGGAAAATAAAAAATGATTGTGGATTTAATTTAAGTCCGGGTCAGTAAAAAATCAAGTAAAGGCCGGCGAGGCGCCGGTGGCAACTTGCTCAATGGTCTCTGTGCTCTCTATCGGGAATAGGGTGGCGAAAATACGCGAAAATTATAAAAATAATTTGGGAGAACTCGGGGATGGGGTAGGGTGTCAGCCGGTGGAACCAAAACCGTTGCCGCAACGGTCGGTGGCATCGAGGTCGTCGACCGGTAGAAATTCCACGGTCTCGACTTTCTGGACGAGGAGTTGTGCGATGCGGTCGCCTTGTTTGATGAAGTACTCGCGGTCGGAGTGATTGAACAGGAGCACCTTGACTTCGCCGCGGTACTGGGAATCGATCACACCGGCACCGCAATCGATGCCGTGTTTGACGGCCATGCCGCTGCGTGGCCAGATGAGGCCGACGTGGCCGTCCGGCAGGGCCAAGCGGATGCCGGTGGCCACCAGCATTTTGCCGCGGGCGGGGATGACGGTTTCGGCGGCGGCACACAAATCCGCCCCCGCATCACCGGGGTAGGCGTAGGAGGGAGTGAACCCTCCTGCCACCCGGCATACGGTTTTCGATTCGTTCAGTATGTCCATCTTAATATGAAGAAGCCCCGCCGGAAGATGCAAGATAACGTGGGCGTGTGGGTGGGTCAAACCCGTTAAGGTCAAATGACCGTCCTGTCCCTGGCAAAAAACAGGATTGTAATGGAAGAGTCAAAGCATACATGCCCTTACTCTGCCGACGGGGCGATTTAACGAAAGGGTGGCGGGTTACTTTTCGGCCCTGGTCCGTTCCAGCTGGAACGAACATTGACCGGAAAAAACGCTTCCCACTAACGCCGCTTGGAATGAGCTTTAGTGCCGATTGAATATGCGGATCTCGGCCGGCGCTCAATACATTTGAGGATTTAGGAAGGGGCATTACCTGCATCTCAAACCCCAAAAGGTTTAAAAGATGCCAAGGGGAAAAGGAAGACGCTTTTAAAGTAACCCGCCGGGAGGGGTGGGGAAAAACTGTATGGTTATGCATGGGTCCGATCATTCGGTTCCCTGTAAACTGAAGTGGGTCCAAAATACACGAAAAATACAGTTACAGCCTTGCATCCTTTATATAGTGTGGCATCGAGAAGGTACCACTATATGTTGTATTGTGTCAACCGCATTATTGGAAAATCCGCCGCTATCTAATTAAGTACAAATAAAACAAAGGATTAAGGATTAAATAATTATTGGATTTATCTATAATTTCAACTTACCCCAACATACAGTGGGTTTTTTTTGGCGGAAGGCTATATGATGGGGCCTGAAGGAGGGAGTGAGGGGAGGAGGCCGGAACCTGCCCTTAATTTCCTGGATGGGCTGGATTTTACTGATCTTGGGACAACTCATTGTTTTTAAAAGGCTAAAATATTTTCAAACAAGTTAGCCTAAAAATGCTTAAAAAACCATCCGGGATCAATTTTCATTTTTCTGGAAACGGTTCAGCCGGTCCGGGATTTCCCCCAGGGTGCGGTCCTTGATGTGGTACAGCGTGGGGTCGCCTGCCAGCCGGCTGTAACGCAGGGGCTGGCCCGGAACCTGATGGCCGATTATGATTTGTCCCAGAGATTGGTTCTGCCGGTCATGCAGGGCGACCGTCAGCCGGGGCTTCTCCAGACCCGTTTCCTCCGCCTCTTTCGGAGGTACCGTCGCTTCATATTCCAGGTTGCTCAACGTCCACAGGATGTCTTTTCCGACAAACGGTTTCAGGTCGTCGATGGCCTGCGGTTTGACCAACACCCATTTTTTATCGCGCCGGTTCAGCTCGAAGGTTTGATCCGGCGACTGGATGCTGATGCGAGCGACCTGTTCCGGATCGAATTTGAACAGTTTTTTATCCTTGTAATCGTTTCGCGGCCGGAAAATTTTCTTCACCGTTGCAGCATCCAGAGTGAACACCGAGGCATCCGCATTGCGCGTGGCGAAGTAATGCTGTTGGTCCTTGTTGGGGTTTCCCAGCTGGAGGGTTTCCCGCGACCCGTCTTTATGGAACACCGTCAGCGTTTTTTGAGGAGCGTGGAGGCCGAACAGTTTTAAATTGTGGACGGGGGAGAATTCGTGAATGCGCGCTTCCTGCAAATCCAGCAGGAGGGTGTTGACGGTCGCGGAATCGACCTCGTCCGCTGCCGGTCCTGAACCTGTCTCCGCACCGGAACCCGCCTCCGGGTCGGCGAATTTCCATTGGCCGGCATGGTCCGGGTCACGGACCACGCGCACGGTTTCCTTCCCCTCCCGGCTTTCGATCGCCGTCACATCTGCCTCTTTAAAAGACATGAGAGACTTATCCATGAAACTGAGAGGATTTTTGGAAAGGATCTCCAGCAGGCTGTCGGATACGGTGACCACATTTTCCGGCTGGCCGCGTTGCGCGTAGAAAGAATGGTCGTCATGCGCCTTGCCGATTTTGAGAGTCCAGGACCGCCCGGCCTTTTCCGCTTCGATGTTTAGAACGAGCCGGGCCGGGACCAGGCCGTAACGTGACACCTCTTTGGGTGTTTCTTCGATAAAGGAATCGATGACCTCGACCCGGATGTTGTTCAGGAAATTGGAGATTTCATCGGCATCGCCCCGGCCGTTGACCGGCGCGGTCAATGTCCAATGTTCCCCCTTTTTCACGAAACGCTGGGCTTTGCCTTCAAAGGTGAGGTCTACGGCGGTGACGTCGCGCGCCACGAAATCGAGAAGGGTTTTACTGCGTAATTCGTTGAGCGATGCATTGAGCTGGCTTTTATCGATAAAGGAGAGGAGCACGCGTTGTTGCCCGCCCACCTGAAGATAGGTGGAATGGCCGATCGGGCTGGCGTCCCCCACCGATACCGCCTGGGGATCTCCGGTTTTAAAGCGCAGGGCGATTTTCAGCGGCGGGTCCTGCAGGCCGAATGCCGCCAGGTCCTTCGGGGCTTCGTCCGCCACGCGGGTGATGCGCGCCTCCTCCAGGGTGAGCAACAGTTGATTGATGACGCCGTCGGCTCCCGGCACCGCCAGCGGTTCGATGATGTTCCAGCGCGAGGTCTTGGGATCGCGCCGCACCTTGAGGGTGCCGGACGGTTTGATGAGTTCGAACTCCTCGACATTCTCCACTTTGAATTGAATCACCTGCTTGGAGCGCCGGGTTTCTTCGTCCTTCTTCTTGGCGGTGGGCACCTCGACCAGGGCCAGGTACAAACCGAGCGCGATAAAAATGAGGATCAACCCAAGGGTGTTACGAAACTTCATAGGGATCGTCTTTTCCACCAGACCCGGAGGCCGGCGAGGATCACCAGACCGGGAAAGGCGATGATGCCCAGCATAAACGTCAGTTTCCCCTGCGTTTCGGTGAGGGTGATCGGGCTCCATTTTCTGGTGCGCGGCCGGATGGAGATGAGGTTTTCTTCTTTGGCCAGCCAGGAAGCGGTGTTCAGAAAAAAGTCGCCGTTGCCGTACAAGCTGAAATATTGATTGTCGGCAAAACCCGAATCGCCGACCACGACCAGATGCGCTTTGTTCACAGGAGCCGGCGGCTCTGACTTTGGATCGTCAGGAGACGCGTCCGGTTTGGGTTCCGCGCTGTTGCCCGATTTGATTTCCTTGGAGGATACGACGGCCACGGACACCGGACCCTGCAGATCGATTCCCGGATCGAACTTGACCTTCCCGGACCGGTATTCCTTCTCCGCCCAACTCTTGGGTCCGGAAAACAGAATTTCCGTCGTTTCCAGGCCCTCGGTGGTAATGGCGGATACGGAGCGGACCATAGGGTAGATGGTTTGCTGGCTCATTTCGCGGGTAATCGGGTGATCGGCGATTTGACTGACAATAGGCGTGGTGTAATCCGAGCCGAATAGTTTGGCAAGGGGGTCGATCACCATGTCGTCGCGGATATCAACGCCCCATCGCTCCAGAAAAGGGGTGAGTCCGGCATCCTGTTGCGGGTCCAGCAAAAGCAGAACCGCGCCGCCTTGGTTGAGATAGGCCTCGACCGCCGCGATTTCCGATTCCTGTAAAGCCTTTTCCGGTCCGTTGATGATCAACACGTCCGCATCCTCCGGCACCCGTCCCGTTTGCAGGAGGAGGAGTTGCTCCACTTTATAATGATCCCGCTCCAGCGATTGTTTGGCCTGGGAGTAACCGTTTTTTTCCTTATCCTCAATGCTCTTTTCCTTGTGGCCGCTCAGAAAATAAATTTTCTTTTGTTGATCCCGTGTGACTTGTAACAGAGCATTGGTCAGGTTTTCTTCCGTAGCCTGTTTGATTTTGGTTTCCTGCTTCCCGCTTTCCAGCACCACCGTACCGAAGGTGGTGACTCCATACCGCTTGGTGACGGCGGGTTGCCGTATCGGGTCGACAAACGCCACTTCAATTTTGTCCGTTAATTCTTTATATCCGTCGGCCAGCCGTTGAAACTCATTACGTCTGGGGTTGCCGGTTTCGAAGAAAGCGGTCATTTTGACTTTTCTGGGGAGGTGGGCCGCGATCTTTTGGGTTTGCGGGGCCAACGTGTAGACGGAAGTTTCGGTGAGGTCCCAGCGGAATTTATGGCGGTACGTCAGGATGTTGATAAAAATAAGGATGCCCAGAAACACCAGGATCACCACCGAGGCGTTCATGCCGTACAGGGCGGTGCGGGTTTTCAGGGACCGGATCACATTCTGCCGGGCCACTACAAAAAAGAAGACGGCGTTGAGGCCCGCGACCGCGGCAAAGGTCAGCGACCAGAGCGTCAATTCCGGCAGAAACAGGTAAACGATCAGCGCCGCGAACCCGAGGATGAGAGCCGTCCAGCCGGCGATGGGAGCCAATCCTTTCATCGCCTCACCTCCATCTCCGGGAATCGAGGACCCGGTAAGTGATAAACAGAACGAATGCCATAAAAGAGAGATAATAGGTGAGATCGCTGGAATCGACGATACCCTTCAAGAAAGGTTCCAGATGGCTCCCCAGTGAGAGGTATTCCAGAATCGTTCCGATACCGGTATCGGCGTTCTGGGCGGGAAGCGCCATCAACCACATGAGAAAGGCCAGGCCGAAACCGATAACGGCGGCGACGATCTGGTTGTCCGTCAGTGAAGAAGCGAACACGCCCATGGCGATATAACATCCCGTCATGAGGAGGACGCCCAGATACCCGGAGAAAATCGGGCCCCATTCGGGCTCTCCCAGCATCGTGATCATTATTATGGAATAGGAAGACAACAGGATCATAAACGCCGCGATTGCGAAACAGGCCAGGAATTTCCCCGCGACGATTTCCCCGAGATGCACGGGAGAGGACAACAGCAGGGCAAAGGTTTTGTTTTTTCTTTCTTCGGCGAAACTGCGCATGGTGATGAGGGGGATGATAAACAGGAGAATGACGCTCATATTTCCCAGCGAAGGCACGATGACCATTTCGTTGGCATTGATCGAATACCCGGCCTTCTGGAGTGCCGCCGCTTGGGGGGCCGCCTGCAGGCTGGCCTGGCTGAAGTCGGAGAGAATGGCAAAAAACAGGAAGCTGTACAGAACCAGAAAAACCGTGGTTACTACGTAAAAAATCGGCGAATAAAGGAACGATCCCATTTCGCGTTTGGCGATCCAGAAGATGGATTTCATACCTGGGTCTCCTTAACGTCCTTTTCCTCGGTGGTCAGTTTCAGGAAAATATCCTCCAGCGTCATGTCCATGGGTTTCAATTCTTCGATGCCCCATTGCTGGTCCAGCGCAAGACGGGCCACCTCATCCTGCAGTTGCACGTCCGGTTTGCTTTCGATAACAAAAAGGTTCTGCCCGCGCGTTTGCACCGAAAGCACCTGGTGCAATCCCTCCAGTTTGCCTTGAATGCCGTCGGTCGAGTGACGCACCTTGAGTTCCAGTCGGCGGGAATGGCGCATGGACGCGTTGAGACCGTCCAGCGTATCCATGGCGACAATTTCTCCCTCATTAATGATGATGACGCGCTGGCAGATCTGCGTAACCTCCGGCAGGATGTGCGAGCTGAGCAGAATGGTGTGAGCGGTGCCCAACTCTTGAATCAGTTTCCTGATTTCGATGATTTGAATCGGGTCGAGGCCGATAGTCGGCTCGTCCAGAATCAGAATCTTGGGATCGTGGATCATGGCCTGGGCCAGTCCCACCCTCTGCTGGTAGCCCTTGGACAGGCGCCCGATGATGCGGTGGCGCACGTCCCCCAGTCCGCATCGTTCCAGCACCCGGTCCACCGCCGCCGCGATTTTCTTTTTGGGAACGTGGCGCAGTCCCGCCGAAAATTCAAGAAATTTGGAGACCACCATGTCCTGGTAGAGCGGCGGGGTTTCGGGAAGGTAGCCGATGACCTTGCGGATTTCCAGCGATTGGTCGAACGTGTCAAACCCGCACACCCGTGCCTTGCCTTCCGTGGCAGGAAGGATGCAGGTCAGAATATTCATGGTCGTGGTTTTCCCCGCTCCGTTGGGTCCTAAAAACCCGACCACTTCTCCCGGGTTGATCTGGAAAGAGAGATCCTTGATGGCTGGCCGGGGACCATAATTCTTGGTCAGGTGTTCAACCTCGATCATGGGTTTCCTCTGAGAATTTCTGGCAGGACAATAATTTTATGGAATTAAAGGTTATCAACAGACATCAACTTTTTTAAAAAATTATCACAGGAAAAAATTTGTTTCCATTAAAAAATTTTAATCAGGGTTTATTGCCGACAGCTCTGGAACGTTACACCCGGAACAAGCCCCAGATCCAGAGTCCGTAACACGCCAGCCAGCCGCCGGCCCAGCGTAGCGCCGGCCGGGTCTGGAACGCGCCCTTGGGGGAGAATCCCTTGAATATAACAAGAAAGGCGCAGGCCACCCATCCCCAAAACCCGATCTCGGTCAATACCGCCCACCCGGCATGCGGCGGTCTTTCGCGCGACAACAGTTCCAGGTACTCCGCTTGGCGTTCGTCATAGGATTTGTTCCGATCGGTTTCGGAGTAAGCCGGTTTGGAAGCCATCAAGGCGGCGATTTTTTCATTGCACCGGCCGATCCAGTCTTTGCCGGGCGTGTAGAAACTGCGCGCCGCGTAAAAGGCGCCCCGGAGAACCCGGAGGGTATTGAGCGCCTGTTCGACGTCTCCCTGTTGTTCCCGGTCCGCCGCATAGTCCCACATTTTTTCTGCCGCCTGATCGCTCAGCGACAGAAAGGGAACGTGCCAGTGAATGACGCGTTCATAATGCTCCATGGCTTTATCGGGATCGGTGTTCTCCAGCGCCTGCGCCCGGTTCCACTCGCCGTAGGCGTTCCATACGATTTTGATGCCGGTGCTTAAAACGACCACCGCCATGGCCAGCACCATCCAGGATGCCGGGCTTTCCCAACTGTTCTTGTTCATGGAGGCCGTTTCAGAGTGCGGGGTCATGGTAAGGCCAAGGCAGGGTTAAAGGGGCGACAGGAAGCCCGATGGTTGCGGAAAACCAAGTTTCCCGGCAGGACATAACCAGTATAGCACAAGGGAAGAAGACCTTTGAATAAGTGCAAAAAAGGTCGACTCCGCCATTGTTCCCCTCCTTACCAAGGAGGGGAAATAGGGGGGGTTATGAT
>SMUZ01075350.1_pt1 | contig 31464 bp, 28 predicted proteins | sample 2456421 | NCBI WGS metagenome assembly SMUZ01 (sample SAMN11095932, study PRJNA526329) | marine sediment metagenome | biome: Marine sediment; feature: Surficial sediment; material: Deep marine sediment; isolation source: Hadal surficial sediment | place: Pacific Ocean | collected 2014-11 | depth... | reverse complement strand
GCTGATGACGACGGAATCGCTCAAATCCAGTCCGGCGGCGAATTGCGCTCCGTGAGTTTCCGCCACGCAATGCGGCGGCCACGGGCCTCCCTGCTCGGCAAACGAGCAGTGATCGGCGGGATGCCAGTCGCGGCTGGCGAATACGGGAAGGTGGCGCGCACGGAATAGAGCCGCATAACGGTTCAGGACGGGGACCACGTCATCTCCCTGCGAAACCGCCAGACTGCCGCCGGAAAGAAAATCGTTCTGCACGTCGACGATCAACAGGGCGTCGCCCGGGCCGGGGATCCAATCCTGTGTTCCTGCAGTGTTCATAGCGCGTCCACGTCCTCCTGGACCACGGAAGTTTTTCTGAAAATAAACAGGCCTGCCGGTAGGTATTATATCCCGAGTTTAAAGCTCCGGTCCCATGTACCGGATGAAGTCGTCGAGTATTTTGGCGTCGAATTCATAGGCCATCTGTTTTTTCATGAGGGTCAGGGTGTCGAAGGGGCTCATGGCTTTTTTGTAGGAACGACGGGTGGTTAGGGCGTCGTAGACGTCCATGACCTTGCAGATTCGGGCAAAGTAGGAAATTTCCTCGCCGACGATTCCCAGCGGATAGCCGCCGCCCTTGTATTTCTCATGGTGCTGGTTGGCCATGTCGATCACCGATTGGGCGTAGCAATTCATCTCGTGCAGAATATCTCCGCCCAGTGGCGCATGATTTTTGACGATCTGAAATTCCTTGGGCGTCAACAGGCCTTTTTTATTGAGGATGGAATTGGAGATTTTGGATTTGCCCACATCGTGAAGCATGCCGCCCAGCCCCAGCGTCCGGACCTCATCGTGACCCATGTTGATTTTCACGCCGTAGGTCAGGCAGTACAAGCCGACGTTCACGCTGTGCGTGTAGGTGTAATAATCCTTGTTGGTGATTTTTGAGATGCCGTAAAAGCCGACATCTGTATCCTGAAAGCACTCCTCCATGATTTCCATCACCTCGTCCGATGTTCGCAGGACTTTTTCGGAAGCGTTGTTTTCGAAAAACTCTTTCATGATGTTTTTCGAAATCTCATACACCTTCCTGGCTTTTTTCTCGAAGGAGATTTCGGGATTCGCCACGATCGTGCGCAGGGTCGTGGTGGCGTGGCGGTAGTACTTAAACAGGTCCTCTTCCTGGATGTAAAAATCCTCCAGCGGGTCGCCCGATTCCAGAAGGCGCACCACTTTTTCGTGATGCTCGGGCTTGGAGGTGGCAAAACGGACGTATTTGATGGTGCCGTAACTGCGGGTTTTATAGAAAATGTCAAAAGGATCGTCTTCGCTGTTATTCAGGAACTCGAGATTGATTTTCCTGTAACTGGTATCTGTCGCAGTCTGATTCATAATTGAATTTTTTGAGGTTACAGCAGACTTATCGGCGTATTTAATCAGTTTAAAGGAAATCAGATTATTCCGAAACCCCTAAAAAGAAACTGATTTTGGGACCGGCCCCGAGGCCCTGAATCATCGAGGCCTTTGCATAACCCGGTCATCCTCAGTCCTTAGACAGGCTCAGCAGGACAGCGAATCAATGTATCAGCCCTATTGACGCCAAGGTCTCTGAATCACCCCGGCCCCCAGGCTCGGGGCGAGGCCAGCATGAAATGTACGATGGAACGGGCGCATCCCAGAAGATCGGCCATGGACAGGCTTTCACCCGGCTCGTGCATGCGGCAATCGGGATCGTATGCCCCCAGGCACAGCGGCGGGATGTTCCCCAGGGCCTCCATCAGTGTGGCGACGAACGGGATGGAACCGCCGCACCCGTACAGACAGGGGTCCTTTCCGTAACCGGCTTTCAGCGATTCCAGCATCAGGGAAAAGGCGGGATGCTCAATGCCGGTCATCCATGGCGCCCCGCCCTTATCCTTCTCCAGCTCCAGGGAAAATCCGGCGGGTACGTTCTGGAGCAGATGTTTTTTCAAATGGTCGGCGGCGGTGGTTTCGCTCTGGCCCGGCGCCAACCGGATTTCGATCAGCCCCCGGGCGGAGGGATCGTCAAAAGTCCGGGCCGACCCGTCATTCTCCACGTGTAATGCACGGAGTGAAATGTTCCGGATTTTCCCGCCGGGCTCGAAAAATTTTTCCCATCCGGCGGGAATCAGTTGGCCGTCCCACCCGACCAGGCGATCGACCAGGGTGGCCAATTGCAGTTCGGGAACCGGGAACGGGCCGCCGGTGACGCCGGAATGCGGGTCCTTGTCCGCCGACTGCACGATGAGTTCCACTGTCAATGTCGCCGGATCGTCCGCGTCCAATGTCCTCAGCCGCATTTTCAACCCGAAGCGGTTTTCCGTTTGAAACGTCTCTTCCAGCCATTGGATCAAACCGTTGCGGTCCGTCAATCCTTCGGTGTGAATCTGCAGGCGGGCTCCAGCACTGCCGAAGACCACGCCGCCTGCGACGCGGTTGCCCGGGCGCACGTTGGCGTAGGAGGTGCGCAGTTGCGCGACAATCACGTCCACCTTTCCGGCTGGAACGGTGGCTAGGGTTGCGTCCAGCAACCCGGCCTGTTTGCGCAGGGCAGCGAGCGTGGTCGGGATTTTTTCATAACCGCGCCGTTCATCGTCGGTGACGGGCGCATCCGCCCGGGCGATGTCCGCCACCGCCAGGGAATGATCCTCGTGGATCAGGGTGGCCAGCACTTTATACAGCGCGGTTTGTGCATCGATGGCGGACGAAGTGCCGGTGGCCTTCAGATGCGCGTTCATCTGTAAGATGCCTCGAAGCGAGGTGGTCAGGCCGGGGAGACCTGTGTCCGGGTTGGTGACGTCGAGGATGATCACGCAATCCGCAGTTTCAAAAAATTCCCGGTTCTGCAGAATCTGCGGGATCAAGGTGTGCGAGCCGGACTCTTCTTCGGTTTCGAAGATGACCTTGATGTTGCAGGGCAGTTGTTCGAACCGTTCGGGCGCGGGATTTTGGGCATCGAACCCGATCGCCTTTAACACCGCATCGACCGCCATGCCGATGGCCACCACGCCGCTCAAATCGTCCGCCGCGCCGCGGCCGTAAGCGCGGGTGCCGTCGGCGTTCCAGCGCAGTTCGGTCGGTGGATGGCCGTCCCATTTGGTGAAATGCTGGTCGTCCATGTACGGTTGTTTGTCGAGGTGCGCGTACATGAGGAGTGTCGGTTTGCCGGTTCCGGAAATGATTTCCGCCATCAGGATGGGCGTGGACCGTTCCGGACCGGGCGGTGGAACGTTTATCCGGATATGGGGAAACCCAATGCTCTGCAGGTATTTTTCCGCCACCGCCAGGATTTCCTTCATATCGGTCGGCGTGGTGCGGTCGCCTTCAAATTCATTGACGTTGAAACTGCGGCTGTCGATGCGGACCATTTCTTTCATGACCCCCATGTGTCGTTGCACCAGGGGCGATCCCATTTCAATGGAGTTGCGGGCTTGTTGGTCCCACTCGATCAATTGCATGACGGTTTTTCCTGAGGGTGGTCGGGTTATTGGAAAAAGGGGTGGGTTTCTTTACCCACGGGCGTTCATCATATAATATAAGCAAGCTGTTCGTAAAGTTCTGCCGGCCGGGGAAGGATCCCTGCCGGGACACTCGAGGCATCGCCGATGATTCAACCCCTGCTTAATATGTTTCGATTGATCCGGATCGTCCGGGAGCGCGGCAACCGGCCGCTGATCCGACGTTCGCCCAAGCAGTTGCGGGATTTTATCCTGTGCCGCAACGACCTCAACCGGAAAAAACTCCTAAGCCTTCCGTTGTACTGGTGGCGGATGTTCAAGGGGCTGGACATGTTGGTCTGGCGGCTGGAAACCTTCGGTTTTCTCCATCTGCCCCAGACCACCGAAGAAGAGCGGTCACGCCTGAACGAATACCTCGACTCCTGAACCTTCTTAAACGCCTGCCGAAGAAACCTTTCGCTTTGATTTCAAAATCCGCTATGATGCGTCATCCCGATTGATTTGAAGGCATTAAACCTGTCTCCCAGGAATTTTCGTCGAATGATGAATGTGGTCTCGGTATTGAATCACAGGACGTTCCAGATTATTTTTCTGCTGTACTCCGCGATTTTGATTTTTCTGGGCCGGCAGACGGAAATCGGCCTGTTGAATTTTGACGACAGCTTTTACGCCCAGAAAGCGAAGGAGCTGTTGACTGGCGGCAGTCTCTGGCTCAACACGTTTCACGGGCAACCCGATTTCGACAAACCCCCCCTGCCACTGTGGCTGACCGCCGTCTCGTTCAAGGTGTTCGGCGTCTCGGGCTATTCCACCGTGCTGGTGACCGGCCTGTTTGGAACGGGGGTGGTGTATCTCACCTACCGGCTTGCTGAGAAACTGTTTGAGGACCGCTGGGTGGCGTTTTTTTCGGGCATCGTGCTGATCTTCCCGGGTTACTTCCTCGATTATTCGCGCCGCGGCATGACCGATATCGTCCTGACTTTTTTCGTGACGCTGGCGCTGTATTGTTTCTTCCGGGCGAAGGAGAATCCGCGCTGGTTCCTGGCGTTTGGATTGAGTACGGTCGGGGCCATGCTCACCAAAAGCGTGCTGGGATTGTTTCCGTTGTTGATCGCCGTGGCGGTGCTGGCGTTTTCCCGCAAATGGAAAACCATCGCCAACCCCAACTTCGTCGGTGGCGTGGTGATCGCTCTGGGACTGGGAAGCACCTGGCATATCATCAACTGGATGGAGTATGGCGACACGTTTGTGCGCCAACATTTCGGCTGGATCATCTGGGAGCGTTTTTTTTACGGCGATTTCGCCGCTCCCAATGCCGGGCCATTTTATTTTCTGGGCTACCTGAAGGGATTTTTCGGAAACTATTGGCCGTGGCTGCCCTTTGCCCTGGCGGGGTGCTGGCAGTTCGGCAAACGGGGGTTCGGTGAAAAAAAAGATCCTTACCTGCTGGTGGTGCTTTGGGTGGCGGTCATTCTGACGGTGTTGAGCCTCAGCAACGCCCAGTACTTTCGTTATGCGTTGCCGGTTTTTCCGGCGCTGGCCCTTATCGTGTCGAAAACCCTTAGCGGCTGGTTGCTTGCGGACTGGAAAGACAAGATCATGCCCTGGTTGATCGGGGTGGTGATCCTGACGGTGCTAATCATCAACGTCACCCCCATCGAAATGAAACAGGCAGCCAGCCTCCGGCGCAACAGCTGGGAGGTGCGCCTGCTGGCTCCCTCCATTCGCCTCAACACGCTGGAAAAGGATTTTCTGGGTAATTACAAACTGCCGCTGTGGAATCCCAGGAACTCGATTCTGTTTTATTCGGACCGGTGGTTGGCGGACCCGGTGGACAAACCGCAAGCGGTCATGGCCTCGTTTGAAAAAAACCCGAACGCCACCTGGCTCACCCGGATGGGCGAATTCAGGAAGCTGGACAAACTGTTTTCGGGTAAACTCTATATGATCCAGGCCCAGGGGCCGTACGCGTACTTTACCTCCATGCAAGTCCGCGATCAGATCCGTTACGATTTCATCGGCGAAAACCAACCACAATTTCGCTGACACATCCTAGGGTCGTTTGTTAAAGCCGGTACCGCTGAGACAGGGCGGAGGGTTTCAATTGATCCGTCTCCGGATTGAAGATTCATGTTGCACTAGGCTTTTGTTTGACTGGCAGGTGGAAAAGTGGGAAAATCTGGTGCGTTTCAGGGAGAATATTTGGTTTCCCGCCGTGAAACCGCAACCGAATAAACCCCTGAGTTCCTTCCGGAGGCCCAATTAGGATCAGCAGTCGGGACACAACCTGTTGGCCTTAATTGGACTTTTACACTCCTAAAACTGAATTCCTGTTATGGTAAAACCTCTTTCCTTTATTCAAAAATCAAAGGCCCTTCACAGAATATGGCGTTACCGGCTAAACACAGAAAAGGACAGTATCAGTTTTCTTCTGAGCCAAAACCTCTTAAAAAAAACGGCGGTGGACATTGGAGGCAATAGGGGTATTTATTCTTATTGGATGAGCAAGGTGGTTGGGGAAAAGGGAGCGGTCGTGGTATTTGAACCTCAGCCGGAGTTGGGGGAATATTTGGAAAGTTTTCGTTTTTCTTTTCATTTGAACAACTTAACCATCGTTAACCAAGCGCTTTCCTCCTCCATCGGACGACAAAATTTGTATAGAGTTAAGGTGGGTGACGGCGGGGCAAGTTTAATTAACAATTCTAATGGGGATAGGCAAAGCGTCGAAGTGGAGGTCACCACTTTGGATCAATATTTTTCCGATTGGAAAGGCCCGAAAACAGAGTTGATCAAATGTGATGTGGAGGGAAATGAGCTTGAGGTATTTAAAGGGGCTAAAAATAAGTTGTTAGAGGAAGGCCCCACTCTGCTTTTCGAATGCCATTATAAGGAGGCGGAGAAAGGGGAACTGTTCTCGTTTCTTGTTTCTCTGGGTTACGACGGCTTCTTTTTTTCGGGAAAGGAAAGAATCCACTACTCAAAATTTAATAATTACAGTTATTCAAAACCGGGAGTTTCTCATCGGAATTATATATTTGTCTGCAAAAATAAAGACAGCCTCTTATGACTTGTCAGGCTTTTGCTATTAAAGGAAACTCAATGACCTGGACCGAGAAGGTCCATCAAGCCGGAGTCTTCCTGACGATTGCCTTGGGTTTTGCCATCCCGATCAGCACTTCTCTCACCGATTTATTGATAGCCCTGATCCTCGTTTTATGGTTTCTAGCGGGTCATTACAAAACTTTTATGGATCAGGTGCGTTCGAACCCATTGGTTCGCGCATCCCTCCTGTTGTTTCTGATTTTTGTCCTGGGAATGCTTTATACCCCGGTCTCCATCGGCGAAGCGGGCAAGATGCTGAAAAAGTACCGGGAGTTGCTGTATTTGATCGTTTTGATCCCTTTTCTTTGCACGGAGATGCATAGAACCTGGGCTCAATGCGCTTTTGGGTTGTCCATGGTGGTGACTCTGATTGCTTCGTTTTATACCTTTTATTTTCCCCCAGAAAGCCTGGACAAGGCTTTACTGGGGCAAGTGTTTAAAGACAGTATTAACCATAGTTTTTTGTTGGCGGCTTTTGCCTTTGGGTTGATGACCTATGTGTTGGTTCATAAAAACAACAAACGATATGCGATTGGATTGAGTGCGCTCTTTATTCTGGCGACGGTCAATCTTTTTTTTATAGTGGACGGACGGACCGGATATGTTATTTTTTATTTGCTCTTTATCGTATTTTTGGCTCAGCGGTTCAAATGGAGATTCACCATTTATGGATTGCTGGTGTTGTTGATCCTGAATTTATTTTTGATTTCCGTTCCAGGTCCCTATCAAAAGCAAGCGTATCAGACGGTGGCTAACACCCTTAAATATTTTAAGAAAGGAGATTCAGAAACTTCCATAGGATTACGTTTGGAATTCATGATAAACAGTTACCAGCTGTTGACCGAAAGGCCTGTGTTCGGTCATGGGACGGGAAGTTTCAAAAGTCAATATGCCGTATTAGCGGGAGCCAAGGGTCTCAAGAACAAGACCGCTAACCCGCACAACGAATACTTGATGACCGGAGTGCAAACCGGAATGGTGGGAATCGGCTTCCTGCTTTATTTCATATTCTGTCTATGGAAATATTCATTTCGGTTAAGCCCGTTGTATAAAAACCTTGCTCTGGGGCTTGCTGCGGCCACCACGGTGGGATGCATGGGCAACTCGATTCTGCTGGATCATACCCCAGGGGTTTTTACCCTTTATTTCACCGCGGTCTTATTTTCTTCTTTGAATCAACTCGAAACCACAGAATATGCTTAGTATAGTTATCATTGCTAAAAATGAAGCTGATAAAATCCGAGAATGCTTGGAGAGCGTTCAATGGGCCGACGAGATCGTGGTGTTGGATTCCGGCAGTACGGACAGCACGGTTAAAATTTGCCGAGAGTATACTGACAAAGTATTTGAAACCGATTGGCCCGGATACGGTCCGCAAAAAAACCGGGCTCTGGAAAAAGCAACCGGAGACTGGATCTTATCGATCGATGCCGATGAGCGAGTTCCCCCGGAACTCCGTTCGGAAATCGAACAGGCTGTGAAGTCGGAACGTTATAAAGGATATCAAATTCCCAGGTCGTCTTATTATTGCGGCCAGCGTATCCGCCATTCCGGTTGGTGGCCGGATTATACCCCCCGGTTACTCCGGCAGGGCAGCGGAAAATTCAGCAATTCCCTCGTTCACGAACGCCTTGAGATTCAGGGTCCGGTCGGCTATCTTCGAAATCCAATGATTCATTATAGTTTCGACGACTTTGAAGATGTGCTCAACAAGATGAACTGGTTCTCGACTCAAAATGCGAAAATGCTTCTGGAATCAGGTAAATCATCGGGTTTGTTGAAAGCGGTGGTGAGAGGTCTTTTCGTTTTTATCAAGACCTATATATTACGGGCCGGATTTTTGGACGGCCGGCGCGGATTTATGCTGGCCGTGTCCAATGCCGAGGGGACTTATTACAAGTATCTCAAGTTGCTCCTTTTGCGGGAGAAACAATCCCAAAAAAAATAATGCCGCGAATCAGCGTTATTGTGAGCACCTACAATCGACCGGATGCCCTGGAAATGGTGTTGCGTAGTCTGGAGGCTCAAACCTGCAAGGATTTTGAGGTGGTGGTCGCCGACGACGGCTCCCGTGAGGACACCCGCCTCATGCTCGACCGGTTCGGTTCCCAATCGCCCCTTAAATTGAAACATGTGTGGCAGGAGGACAAGGGTTTCCGCGCGGCTTCCATCCGCAACCAGGCCGTGGCCGCCAGCCAGGGGGAGTACCTGGTGTTTTTGGATGGCGACTGTATGGTGTTCCCGGATTTTTTGGCCGAGCACGCACGGCTTAAGGAACCCAACCGGTTTACCACGGGAAACCGGTTGCTTTTAAGCCGCTCGTTTACCGAAATTGTTTTAGACCGCCAACTTCCTCTGCATCAGTGGACCTTTTCCCAATGGATCAGGGCTCGGCTCAGTGGCCAGACCAACCGGTTGCTTCCACTCCTTCGATTGCCTCTGGGTTTCCTTAGAAAATTAACCCCTCGAAAATGGAACGGGGTAAAAACCTGTAACCTGGGAACCTGGCGGCAGGATTTTCTCGACGTGAATGGTTTTGATGAAAACTATCAGGGGTGGGGATATGAGGATTCGGACCTGGTGATCCGCATTATGAATAAAGGGGTCTTTCGTTTGGAAGGACGCTTTGCCATCCCGGTTATACATCTGTGGCACCCTTTGAATCATTCCCCCAGCACCGAAGAAAATCTGCAACGACTCCAAAACGTTTTAAAATCTAATGCCACCCGGGTGGACAATGGAGTCCATCGTCATATGTCTGCATAAACCAGTTGGAAGATTTTCCAGGCTATCGGGTTCCTACCATAAATCCGTTACGGAAAGCAGGAGTGCCATTTTTCTATTGCTGCGTTATGAAGGATTTCTGAGGTAAACTCTCATCTCATGGCCTTTGCCGGAGAGTTTGGCAGGAAGATTCGACAAATCCGCCAATATTTTTAAAAGGCGATAAATTAAATAAGGCGCTTGATCCTTTTCGCAATAACTGACGCGATACGTTTGAAATCGCTCAACCTTTAAATCCGCCCTTTGAGCCAGGGTGAAAATGGATTTTTTATTGAAAAAACTGATATGGCCGCCGTGTTTGTCTATATTGAAGTAATGCCATTTTCCTTTGAAAACTTTTACCGTCCAACTATCGGTGTTACCGGTTCGAATGCCCAGTATCCCGGCCGGCTTGAGCAATCGCTTGCATTCTTTTAATATACTCATTGGATCTTTTAAATGTTCGATCACTTCAAAAATGGTTATGACATCGAAGCTGTTGTCGGGAAAGTGGACTTCCTCCAAAAATCCATGGGTTACTTTTAAACCCACCTCTCGGGCCGCCTGCGCCGCCTCTTTTGCTGGTTCCACTCCTTCGCAATTCATTCCCATTTTATTGGCCGCGTGAATAAATGCTCCATTGGAGCAACCCACATCCAGCAGGCGAATCTGACTTCGGTCTTTTCCTGTGACGGCTTCAATTTCTTTTAAGATTTTCTTGGTATTGCGGATAAGGCTACTTGTGGTTTTGGGAGTGGGCCAGGTGCCCTTGGGATCGTTAAATTCCTCCATCGATTTGTGAAATGATTGTTCACTGCATTGACTGATTAATTGGCCGCAATGAGAGCAAACTTTCAAGCAGCCTTCAGGAAGCAAAATATCCGTATCCTTCAGTTCGGAATCGCAACCTATGGGACAACGGTCAAGATATTTAGGACTGTTCATGAAATTTATTAAAATTTAAATAATGAGGCATTATAGGTGCTTCAATAAGTTTACGTTCTTGATTGCAGGATTTTCAGATCCCCATTTAAGTATGTTTTCTAAAAAATGTTCAAGCATTTCTTGTGTGGTTTTGCCAACGACTCTTCTATTAAATAAATGACAGGAGATTTTCAATGCGTTCTGGCATTCTGTGACCGCCCGTTCTCTTTTCGGCCCTTCTTCCCCTGGAAGTTCCTTGAGCCTCCTGAAGCTCTCGAAGATCAAAGAACGAATTTCAAGATAATTGGAAATATCTATTGCATTGGCTTGTTGGGTTTCAGAATGATGTCCTGTCCAAACTGGGAATAAAAAATCCGGAAGATTCTGGTCGGGTAAACTTTTCTGAGAAGAAATAGTTTTTGCCGGATATTCGGGCGCCTTGCGGTAATTTTTTTCCTGAAAAAATTTCTAATGGATTGGAAGAATGAACTCATGGAGGGGTCGACCTGACTAATGGTTTTTATTATATTCGATCCCTTAAAGAAATAAAAGGAAGCGCCATGAGGTAGTAGGTCATCATCACCACTTCCGAATCGTAAAAATTGGTTTCGAACAGTCCCCCCACTAGAAAGGCGGTCACCGCGCTGAGGCTGGCCAGCACCACCCAGCGGTGCTCCGGGTCGTCCCCGGATTTCAATTGGCGTCCTGCCGCGACAAAATAACTCAGCCATAAAAACAGCCACGCCAGAACGCCCACCGCTCCGGTATCGATTGCCAACTGCACGAGGTTGCTGTGCAGGGTGCGATAAGGCCGGGCGAGGTTTTTGTACTCCGGATAATCCCCGCGAACTTCCAAAAGACAGTGAAACCCGCATCCCGTCACCGGATAGTCTTTGTAAATGGCCCACCCCAACCACCACATGGAGAGCCGCTCCTGAAGGGTGACGTCATCCAGATTCGCGATGCTGGTCACCCGTTCCTGGATGGGAGCCGGGGCGATCCAGAACAGCAGGGCCGCGACGACGGGTAACAACAGGATCAAAAGCGGTTTACGGAAAATCAGCAGGATCAACAGACCGGAACCGAAACCCAGCCAGGCCTGGCGGGTCAGCGTGAGCGCCAGGGCGAGGAGCATCAATACAAGCGCCCCCCAGACCCAGGCGTTCTTTTTATTGCGAAACAATAGATACGCAGCGGCCACCAGAGCGGTCTGCATTAGAATCCCCGCGAAGGTCATGTAAATGCTGAACGTTCCGGAAATCCGGTGGTGAATCGAAAGACCGTCCTGCAGCACCTGGGTCAGGCCGGTCAGGGCGGACAGGGAAGCGGCGAACAGGATCAATCCGATAAAAAAATTGCGCGGCGAAACAGAAGCGTCCGCTCCCCGGGTGGCCTTGAAGAGTTGTGCCGGACGGGTCCGCCGGAACTTATCGATAACCGCCTGCAAACTGTTTCGCAGGTCCGGATCGGCGAGAGTGTTGAGCACCCAGAAGAAGATGACCATCTCGAACAGCCGTTTCAAATGCTCGAAACTGCGGAGAGGGTCCAGCGCCGTGAGGACGGCCAGGATGCTGGCCAGGCTGAAGGCGGCGAACGGCATCCACAGCGGCCAGTGCAGGCGCACCCGGGAACGGGTGAGACGGGCCTTGGCCAGCCATAATCCGCCACCCAGGAATCCGCAAATGTGGGTGATGCTGATCGAAAACTGGCCCGCTAGGGTGAACACCATCAATACCAACAACTGGGCGCGGGTCAGGATGTGAATGCGGCGTTCCATAAAGCCATGAGGGACGGCCCGGCGGGTTGCTGAAAACCGCCCGCAGGCGGGTGAAATGGATTTTGAAGGTGAAGCAGGCGATGGGCCTCAATCAGGCAACAGACTCACTCTTATGGGACCCGTCGCACCTCGGCGAGGTCTGGGTTTGGCCGCAATCGCAGATGACCATGCGGCACGCGCTTTCCACCTCCAATTTCATGGGCGATTTGCCGGTGTTTTGGGTTTCGTGGGAACCGTCACAGTAGGGTTTATTTGCCGATTCGCCACAGGTACAATAATACTTGGTTCCGGCCGTTTCATCGATATAGTGAGGGCTTTCCTGATAGGGCATGGAATCTCCTTATCTGAATTTGGAATATAAACTCGCGGCGCCGTGGGGCGGGGTCCGGATTTCAAAAAGATTCATTATGGGGTTTTCCCGCTTCTAAAACAAGACCCTTCAAAACAATTCTGGAAAGGTATCCATGAAAATTCTGATCACAGGCGCCACCGGGTTTATCGGCTGGCAGGTGGCTCTCCATTTGCGAGAGCAGGGACACGATATCGTAGTGTTGACCCGCGATCTGAAAACAGCGCCGGTGCGTCTGCCCGTCGCCTGCCGGCTGTTTGAGTGGCGGAGTGCCGACGGGCCACCGCCCCGGGAGGCGTTCGAAGGGATCGATGCGGTCGTGCACCTTGCAGGCGAGAACATCATCAACCGCTGGACGTCTTCCCGCAAAAAGGAAATCGTCCGGTCGCGCGCCGAATCCGCCCGGCAACTGGTTTCCGTGATGCAGGGATTGGAACGCAAACCGAAGGTGTTCGTATGCGCCTCGGCCATCGGGTTCTACGGTGACCGTGGCGACGAATCGTTGCTCGAATCCGCGGAGCCGGGCCGGGGGTTTCTCGCCGATTTGTGCCGTCAATGGGAACAAGCGGCCCGGCAGGCGGAGTCGGCCGGTATCCGCACGGTGTCCCTCAGGATCGGCGTCGCGCTGGGGCAGGACGGCGGCGCGTTGCAACTGATGCTCCCGCCGTTTCGTATGGGGCTGGGCGGGAAAATCGGATCCGGCAAACAATGGATGAGCTGGATTCATGTGCGCGACATCGCGGGCCTGATCGGCCACATTATCACAACGGATTCAGTGCGGGGTCCGGTCAACGCCGTCAGTCCCGAACCCGTCACCAACGCGGAGTTTGCCCGCACGCTGGCCGGCGTTCTCGAGCGTCCTCACCTGTTCACCGTACCGGGGTGGGCGTTGAAACTCCTCCTGGGCGAAGCGGCCGAGGTGGTGCTGGACAGCCAGAAGGTCGTCCCCCAAAAGGCGGAGGAGTCGGGTTACGCCTTCGAGTTTCCCGGACTGAAGACGGCCCTGCAGGATATCTGCGATCGGAGAGACCATGTGCTGTTGATGGAACAATGGGTGCCCAAACCCATTGATGAGGTCTTTTCATTTTTCAGCGACGCCAAAAATCTGGAGCGGTTGACCCCGCCGCATCTGCGTTTTCAAGTGTTGGGTTTGTCCACGGAACAATTGCAGGAAGGAACGCGCATCGATTACCGGTTGAAACTGCACGGCATTCCGTTCCGCTGGCAATCGCTGATCCACGACTGGCAGCCAGTGACCGGGTTCAGCGACACCCAGACCCGCGGGCCATACAAAAAATGGGACCATTCGCATACCTTTATCGAGCAGGACGGCGGAACCCTGATCCGCGACCGGGCGCTGTACCGGATTCCTTTCGGTGTGCCGGGCGATACGGTGGCGTATCTGTTCGTCAAAAAGGATCTGGAAAAAATTTTCGGCTACCGATATCACAAAGTGCGCGAACTGTTGGGTGAATAAACGTCGTGGTAAAATTTGTTTGACCGGTGTCAGTTGGATGGATCACGAATTTCCCAGTAACCAGTAATTATGAGGTTTAAAAGAAATGAAGGTTCGGATTCATCGAGGAACTCAAGAAATTGGCGGGACCTGTATTGAACTTGAGGAAGAAGGGAAGCGGATCGTTTTGGATGTTGGTCTTCCCCTGGATGCGGGAGAATCCAGTGACATGGAGGATTTGTTGCCTCAGGTTAAGGGTTTTAGGCAAAAGGATGACTCTCTCCTTGCGGTAATTATCTCCCACCCTCATCAGGACCATTTCGGCCTCGCTAAATTTATTAGACCCCAACTTCCAATCGCCATAGGTTCCGCTGCTCGGAGCATTCTGGAAACCGCTACCTTCTTTTCTCCCGCGGGAGCTTCATTTAAAAATACCATACCACTGAAAGATCGAGATCCATTTGTACTAGGTCCTTTCAAAATTATCCCATTTTTAGTGGACCACTCCGCTTATGATGCCTATTCCCTATTGATTGAAGCGGGAGGAAAGTGTTTGTTCTACAGTGGGGATTTCAGAGCCCATGGACAAAAAGCGGCCTTATTTGAAAAGCTCATCAAGAATCCACCCAAAGATATTGACGTTCTCTTTATGGAAGGCACGACTTTGGGCCGTAAAAGTAAAGACGAGTCTCTCACCGAAGATGACTTGGTTTGTGATTATTTAAATGTATTTAAAGAGACCGGAGGATTTTGCCTAGTTTGGACCTCCAGTCAGAATATTGATCGTATTGTTACCATCTTTAAAGCTTGTAAAAAAGCCGACAGGCAGTTGATTATGGACCTTTATACCGCCGAAATCCTGAGAGCTACAGGGAATGATAACATTCCTCAAGGTACATGGAAGGGTGTCCGGATTTATCTTCCCGAGTTCCAACGCCGCGATGTTAAACGAAAAAAAATGTTTGATATTGTTAATAGATATCGGACCAATCGAATTTTTCCTGAAAATTTGGCCGAGGAAGCTGGGCAGTCTGTTCTGTTGTTTCGTCCCAGAATGGCTGGAGATTTGGAATCGGCTGAATGCCTGAAAGATGCAAGTCTGGTATATGCCCTCTGGGAAGGATATTTAAAAATGGACAGCCAGCGGCCATTTCTCGCGTGGTTGGCAAGAAATAACATTTCCATGACTCATATCCATACCTCAGGGCACGCATCCTCCTCTGCCCTTAAACGGTTTGCCGAGAGCTTGAATCCTAAGGTTCTTGTTCCAATACATACCTTCCACCCGGAGGAATACCTGGGGATTTTCCCAAGGGTAGAAACTAAGGAGGATGGCATATGGTGGGAAGTAAATTGAAAAACTTGTCTCTGGTTGACTTGTATAACTATCCCACTGTTAACAGCGTGAGTAATTTTTCCGGGGTTATTCAGGAATTGGATGTTGCTGATCTGGTTCAAAAACATAAAGAACTGATGGAAGTTGCACCTCGGAGACATGAGAGGGGAAAGAAATATTTTGTGGGTCATGATATTTTCTTGGGAGGTAGCTCAAATTCCAACCGAAAAGAAGAACATCTGGCAGGCGCTCTTTTCAATGAATGCCGGAATGGAAAGACTTTTCTTTTGCCCGGCAATCGTGAGCTGAAAATTATCGATTACCAGTTTCCCTTGAAGGCTAGGCAAAATGATAAAGGTGTCGGAAAGGTGGATTTGATTGGTGTGATCAATGACGAAATACCTTGTGTCATTGAATTAAAAGTGGATCAAAAGGGAGGCAGGAAGGCCGATACCCCTTTACGGGCTTTATTGGAAGGATTAGCCTACTGTGCCATAGTCGAGGCTAATAAGAGGGAAATCTGGAAAGAGGCTCAAGAAAAATTTGGATTCAAGTTTAAAGGTCTACGCCCCCATTTAATGGTATTAGCCCCCGTGGGTTATTGGGCTTACTTTTTTAATACATCCTCCGCAGGGGACTGGTTTGCTCCTCTTCTTCAATTGATTGAAGATATGAACAAACACCCATTGCCTTTTACCTCATTAATTTCTTTGGAAAATGCCAATTTTAGTTACGCGACAGGGGACCGCCCGCCTTGTTTGACTCAGAAGCCCGCCTTTTTGCCAGTGAGCCATAAGGTATAGTCTCAAAAATTATACTTCGTTTATCAGGAGACTGAGACACGTCACGCCGCCGTCGGCTTTTTGAAATTCGCTCAGGGGGACAGGCAGGGTTTTAAAACCGTGTTGCCCGATGCGCTGTTCCAGTTGCGGGAACCCGCCGGGCAGGATCACCGAGTCTGCCACCGCCAGACAATTCGCCGCGTAGGCCTGGTCTTCCTCCACCTCAATCCATTCGAATTTTTTAAAACAGCCGGCCTCCACACTGGTGGGCTGAATAACCAATAAATTTTTTCCCAGAAAGCTGACCGAGGTTTTGAGGTGCAGTCCTTTTTTCACCGGCACGGGAATCACCGGTTTGGGGGTGAGGGATTGCAGGGCTTCCACCGCCTCTTGACCGGTGCGTTGGGAGAGGCCGACGAATACGGTGTCTTCCGTTTGCAGGACGTCGCCGCCGTCGAGGAACACCGGCGGCTGCAGGCGTATCACCGGTACGCGCGACTGAAGCGTGTCCGCCAGAAACGAGATTTCGTCCTTACGCCCGGCTTCTTTCATGGAGCAGAGAACGGCCCGGCCTTCGAGGATCACTGCGTTGTCCTCGATAAATACGCTGTCGGGAAAATCGTTCAGCGGCTCCAGACGTTCTACCGTTACCCCGGCCTGTTCCAGCGCCTGGCAATAGTCCGCGTGCTGTTGCCGGGCTTTTTCGAGATTAATGGAACCGGCATCCGGGTGACCGGAGAGCGCGCGGACAAAATCAGGGCAGGGTGGGCGGACCAGTGCGCGTATGGAAATTTTCATGGTTCTTCTATATTACACCCCTCCTTACCAAGGAGACCTTTGCATAACTCTAAACATCCAAAATCCTCCCCTTACTAAGGCGAGGATACAGGTGGGGCCGGGCAAGGCCCGGAGCTAATTTTCTCCTCTCCCCTCATGGGGAGAGGGCAGGGTGAGGGGTGGTTTAAAAGCGCTCGATCAATCGAGCTACTGCGAAAGCAGAAAGAAGAATCCCCCCAGCCCCCCTTTACAAGGGGGGCTTATAACCTCCCCTGCATCCCCTCCTTGGTAAGGAGGGGAATCCTTGTAGTGCTTCTATAATTTACAATTACTGTAAAGGTTTTTTAAAAGAAGGGGGACGATTTATTAAGTTCTCTGCGGTGCAGGATGCCGACTTATGCAAATGCCCGTCATTCGACGGCGGGGCGGATCAGCAGTTTGGACAGGTAGAGTCTGGACAGATATTTCCGGCAGCCCTTGTACTTTTTCAGTATTTCCTTGCTGGGCAGTAAACCGCTCTGGGTCCGGTTGTTCTGGGCGATATACACGATGCCGTTCACGAAGTGGAAATCGTGTGCGGTGAAGCGCATCTTTTTGCGCTGGTATTCTTCCGGGTAATGGTAGAGGGCATCGAGTTTTTTCAGGTTTTCTTCCGGCATTTCGTATAGCACGCCTTCCATCATCCCCAGGTTGTCGAGGGTGGGCGCGATGTTGGGCAGGCCCAGTTTTTCCTTGCCGCCGTTGTCCAGAGGGATTTTATTGAACACCAGCCTGAAGGCTGAAAGAGATACGCTGAAGGCCGCCTTGTATTCCAAACCCTGCTCCTTGATGATCTCGGGGTTCATCATTTCATCATAGGCGAACCAATTGATTAAATTGGCCATTTACATTCTCCTGAATCCTGGCATTGAAAATTCCATCTAAAGGCTAAATCACCCTTTGGGGTCGGGGCGGTATCGTGGTTTCCAGATAATATCAAAATCCGCCAAAAACATCCTTGAAAAAAATCGTTAAATTGAGTAGTTTAAAACAACCAATATCTTTTCTGGGATGTTTCCCCGGTACTTTCATAATCATACCCTTTCCCGGTGCATGACGCGTGCGATCGGGCCCAGACACATTTTAAAAGGAGTGGACCTATTATGTCGGGAAAAATTGTCACCGTCTCTGATGCTGAGTTTGAATCCTCTGTGCTCCAGGGCGACAAACCCGCCTTGATCGATTTTTGGGCGGAATGGTGCCAGCCCTGTAAAATGCTCGCTCCCACCGTCGAAGAAATTGCCGGCGAATATGAGGATAAAATCATGGTGGGCAAGCTGAACGTGGATGACAACCCGGCCACCGCCACCAAATACGGGATCCGCGGCATTCCCACCCTGCTGTTGTTCAAGGGCGGGCAGGTCGTTCAGCAACTCGTCGGCGTCAAGTCCAAGGCCGAAATCAAAAAGGTTATCGACGAGAATATTTAAGTTTCGAAATCATCCGCCCCCGGGTTTTCCCGGGGGCGTTTTTTTATGGAATGAGGTTTTAAAACGGGCGCATCAGGCCGGTTCCATCACCGGGACCAGGCCTAGGTTTTCGATCATTTCGATATCCCGTTTGGGATCCTGGCCCTTGGTGGTCAGATAATTGCCGCCCAGGATTCCGTTGGCGCCGGCGGCGAACAGTTTTTCCTGCTGGTCGGCGAACACTTCCTCGCGGCCGCCGCAGACAAACAGGTCCATGCGCGGCATCACCAGCCGGTGCAGGGCGATGGTCCTCAGCGCTTCGTATAAATCCATAGATTTCATGTTTTCCATGGCCGTGCCGCTCAGGGGTTTCAGGAAATTGATGGGATAGGAATCGGTTTCCAGATCCTTCACGTCGAACACCATCTCCACCCTCTGGTCATAGGTTTCGCCCATCCCGAAAATGCCGCCAACGCAGACATGCAGTCCGACTTCCTTGGCGTTCCGGATGGCCTGCACCTCATCCTGATAGGAATGGGTGGTGACGATGTTTTCGAAATGACTGGCTGCGGTTTCGATGTTGTGGTGAAACCGGTCGAGTCCCGCCGCTTTCAGTTCCTTCAGATGGACGGTGCTCATCAATCCCAGCGAACAGCACACTTCAATTTTGGTCTCTGCCTTGATCATTTTAATAGCTTCGATCAGGCTATCTAATTCCTGGCGGTCGGTCATGGCGGTGCCGGAGGTGACGATGGAAAACTCGTTGGAGCCGAAGGCTTCGGCTTCTTTCGCGGCGGCCAGAATTTCCTCGGGTTTCATTAAGCCGTATTCCGGCGAGTCGGTTTCGAATTTCGACGACTGGGCGCAGAACCCGCAATCCTCCGGGCATTTCCCGGACTTGGCGTTGACGATCGAGCAGATTTTAACCGCATTGCCCATAAACCGGTCGCGCACCCGGTTGGTGCCCTCAAACAGGGCGTCCAGCTCCTCATGGTCCAGGGTGCCCAACTCCAGAGCCTGTTCGCGTGAAATACCGTCACCGGCGAGGGCGGCATCAATCATGGAATCGATCAGTTTTGTTCGCATATTCGAAATTTTAAAATTAAGGGGAGCACAAATAGAAATCCAGATTCAAAATACTAGCACAGCCCCCGATGGAATACCAAAACCAAATGCGGGGGCGGAGTACCTCTGCAGGCCATTTAAAACCTTGAGATGCGCTCAACGATCATCGATAGTCATAACCGGTCAGCAAGTTGCCTCCCTCGCTAGAGGGCCCGGTAGTCGTCCAGCAGGGCTTTGAGTTCCCCGGGGGAGGTTACAGGCTTCCGGCAGGTGCCGTGCTCGCAGACATAAGCCGTGGCCTTGCCGTCGACGGCTTTCTTGTCGGCCAGCAGGGGAATCTGTTGTTTCTCCGGTGCGTCCTCCCACGCGAACGCGAACACCGCATTGGGGAAGAAGCCGGTGCGGATCAGTTTCAGCATGTCGTCGGCGGATGCGTGATCGCGCGGGGCGACGATCGCCACCTCTTTTTTCCCGCCAAGGTACAGGTGCAAAGCCTGCATCATGAACGGCGAGTTGAGGCCGTATTCCATCAACTCGTGGTGAAACGCCACAAAAATATCCTCCGCCCGTTTCTCGAGATCCAGATCGAGCCGGTACGCCGACAATTTTAAAAATGCCAGGGCGGCGTTGCTGTTGCCGGAAGGCTCCACGCCGTCGTAACCGGAAATCTGCCGCACGATCAAATCTTCGCCGTCCTCGGCGGTTTCGTAATACACATGGGGGGCCTTGAATTTGTCTTCGACGGTTTGCATCAACCCGGCCGCCTTATCGATGTAATCGGGATTGTAGGTCGCCTCGTACAACTCGAGGCAGGCGACGGCGATGGCGGTGTAGTCGAACAGATAGCCGTCGAACCGCGCCTGGCCATCGCGCCATCGCCTCAGCAGTTTTCCGTCATCGGTGTGCAGGTGTTCCCAGATAAACGCCAGCGCTTTTTCCGCCTGGACGATGCGGCCGTCGTCCGCCAGTACGCGACCCGTCCGGGCCATGGCGGCGATCATGAGGCCGTTCCACGAGGTCAGTACCTTGTCGTCCAGCAGAGGGCGGATGCGCTGGCTGCGCGTTTCCAGCAGTATGTTTCGGCCCTTGGCGATGGCCTGCTTGACCACCGCAACATCCAGTCCCTGCTCCTTGGCCAGCTGTTCCGGCGGACGGGTGACGTGCAGAATATTTTTATACTCCCAGTTGCCCGGCTGGGTGACGTTGTAAAAGGGGATGACCATGCTGGCGGTCTGGCGGTCCAGCAGGTGCTCGATTTCGCCCTGCGACCACACGTAAAATTTTCCTTCGACGCCTTCGCTGTCGGCGTCCTCCGCGCTGTAAAATCCGCCGTCGGGGTGCGTCATGTCGCGGTCGATGTACTCCAGCAGGTCGTTGGCGTAGTCGGCGAATTCCCGGTTGCCGGTGACCTGAACCGTTTCGATCAGGGCGGTGACGAACAGGGAGTTGTCGTACAGCATTTTTTCGAAATGCGGCACCAGCCAGTGGTAATCGGTGCTGTAGCGCGCCAGCCCGCCGCCGATCTGGTCGTAGATGCCGCCGTGTTTCATGGCTCTCAGCGTGTTTTCTGTCATCTCGAGGCTCAGGGCGTCGCCGGTGCGGTGGTGGTGCCTGAGCAGTAGGGACAGTCCCATCGATGGCGGGAACTTGTTCTGCGGTTGAAAGCGGAACCCGTAGTGCAGGGTATCGTACTGGTCGCCATATAGTTTGCGCGCTTTGTCCTCGCCGTGAAACCCCAGCGAATCCAAATCGCCGCCTGGTTCCTGATTGCCCGTATTTTTAAGATAGTTGATCACCGCGCCCGTCTGCTTGGTGACTTTGGCCTGATCGTTTTGCCAGGTGTTGTCGAGAAATTTCAGAACGTCGGCAAACGACGGCAGGTTGAACTTGCGCACCGGCGGGAAGTAGGTGCCGCCGTAAAAGGGTACACCGTCCGGGGTCACGAAGAGGTTCAACGGCCAGCCGCCCTGGTGTCCCAGCGCCTGGAGGGCTTTCATGTAGATGCCGTCGATGTCGGGCCGTTCTTCGCGGTCGACTTTAATGGCGTAGAAGCGGGCGTTCAGAAGCTCTGCCAGTTGCGGGTCTTCAAACGATTCCCGTTCCATGACGTGGCACCAGTGGCAAGTGGCGTAGCCGATGCTGACCAGCACCGGTTTGTTCGCTTTTTTGGCGAGGGCGAAGGCCTCGTCGCCCCACGGGTACCAGTTGACGGGGTTGTGGGCGTGTTGCAGAAGGTAAGGACTTTTCTCGTGGATCAGTTGGTTGGTGTATTTGGGATCACCCATAGAGTTCCTGAAAGCGTTCGAAGAAATCGGGAAACGATTTGTCCACGCACCGCGGGTTTTTGATTTTGATTCCAGGGATGCCAAGCCCCGCCAGCGCGAAACTCATCGCCATGCGGTGGTCGTCGTAGGTTTCCACCTCGGCGGGCCGATGCGTCCCCGGCTCGATGATTAAATAATCGTTCCCCGCTTCGATGGAGGCGCCCAGCCGGGTGAGTTCGTTCGCCAAAGCGGCGATCCGGTCCGTTTCCTTGATTCTCAAGTTGCCGATTCCGGTGATCGTGGTTTTCCCCTCGGCGAACAGCGCGACCACCGCCAAAGTCTGCACCACATCCGGCATATCGTTCATATGGATGGTGATTCCGCGCAAAGGGTTTCCAAAAACCGTGATTTTTCCTCCGCGGCGCTCCACCCGGCAACCCATTTGCTCGAGCGCGTCCGGAAACCGGATGTCGCCCTGGACGCTGTCCGGGTTGAGATTGGTGACCGACACCTCTCCGCCGGTCACCGCCGCCGCCGCGAAAAAATAAGAGGCGCTGGAGGCATCGCCCTCTATCTGATAAGACCGGGCGAAGTAGCGCTGGCCCGCCGGAACGGTGAACTTCCGGTAGAACTCATTTTGTACAGCCACGCCGAAGGTCTGCATGATGTCGAGGGTGATGTCGACGTAGGATCGGGAGGTCAGCTCGTCTTCGATGTCGATCACGGTGTCGTTTTCAAAGTAAGGCGCCGATAGGAGCAGGGAGGTGAGGTACTGACTGCTTTTGTCCCCGGCCAGGGTGACCGTGCCGCCCGGCGGGTGGCCGCCGTGGATTTCGATCGGGGGGCAGCCGTTTCTCTGGAGCGACTCGGCCTTGAGATTCATCTGCCGGAGGCACATCAGCAGGTCCTCGATGGGCCGCTCCTGCATGCGATCGTCGCCGGTCAGGCGGGTCACCCCCGGTGCCAGCGCGGCGAAGGTGGTCAGAAAGCGCATGGTGGTACCCGCGTTGCCGACAAAGATTTCTTCTCCGGGAAGTTGCAGGCGGCCGCCTTGGCCCTGCACCACGGTAGCGCCTTCTTCCTCCACCACCGGGACGCCGAACTGAAGCAGAGCTTTCCTCATGGTCCGGGTATCGTCACTGAACAGCGGGTTTTCCAGGCGCACTTCGCCGTCGGCCAGCGCCGCCACGATGTAGGCGCGGTTGGTGTAGCTTTTCGACGGCGGCGCCGCAACCGCAGCTCGGACCCGGGAGGCCGGTTGGATTTCGATCACGGGAACCCTCGTGCGTTGTCTAACTGCTTCAAACAATGGGATAACGGGCCCACTATAGCATAAACCCCGCGCCGCCGGGAGCCGCTAACTTGTATCGCCATAGGGGTTTTGCTATGATGGCCCGGTTAATCTGTTTGGACGCATATTTGATTTAAAGGGACCGAATATCTCGGCTTTGCGGGAATGGCCATGCGTAAACTGATATCCAAATGGCGTGACCTGGTGGCCTGGTGGGAAAGTAAGCCGAAACAGGAACAAAAGCGGCTCACATCTTTCCTCCCGTGGCTTCTGTACGGGATCGTCGTAATGTACGGCGTGATTTATTTATCCGTGCTCAGTTCCGTCAACCGGTACAAGACCGGCACCACGGTCAAAAGCTGGTGGGGCGGGGACGCTCCGGCGGTCGCGCGGATGAGGCAGGAACAGGCTCAGGAGATCGAGGACAGTTTCAAGGAATTGCGCAAAAAGGTTTCCGGGGGGCGGTGAATTTTGAAAGAGGAGACGGAGTGTAACATCTCCGTTCGTTTATGAAGCGTCTTATCTATTTTTCCAACTGGCTGTACCTGTTTTCGCTGTCCCTTTGGGTCGGCGGGATGTTTCTGCTGGGCATCCTGACGGAAATTGTGGTTCGCGTCAAACTCAAGGAACAAAAGCCGATGGCCAGTAGTATCATGAACGGCATCATGGATGCGTTTAACGTTCATATTATTTACTGGTGCATGGGTTTGATGGTCGCGGCGGTGATCCTCAAACATCTGGCGGCGCAAAAAAGCTGGGCCGGTTACGTGGAACCGGTGGTGACCCAAAAAAGATTCACCAAGGAAGTGGTGCTGGCGATCATGGTGGTGCTGGCGCTTTATATCGGCAGTGTCCTGCGTCCGCAGATGCATGACCTGGATCAGCAGAAACAGGCCCACCCCGCCGATCTCAGATTGCAGGCCCGGTTTGACAGTTATCACAGCCAGTTGACGTGGCTGTATACGGTAAATATGATCCTGGGGCTTTCCCTGTTTTACATTCACGGCAAGGAGATGACCCGGTTTAGAGACGGTTCCGGAAGTTCCGGCGCCGTATAAGGTTCTTTCCCCTGATTCCATTCAACGCAGGACGAATTTATTATTATTGATGGTCAGCCGTTTCCTGACAGTTGTTCTCTGGATGCTTCCCGTTTTTTTGTTGGTTCCGGGAGCGCCCCCGTTGATCCATGCCGATACCGTAAATGAGCCGGCCGATGTGAGGCGCCAGTTTTCAGATATGGTCGAAATTCCCGCCGGCCGGTTCAAGATGGGATTGTCCTTCGATCAGGTGAGTCACATGCTGGAGATGTGCACCCGGGTGGACAAGACCTGTTCGCGCTGGTGGTTCAAGGATGAATTACCCAGCCATTCCGTTTATCTCGACCGATATTGGATCGATGTGTACGAGGTCACCAACACAAACTATCTGGAGTTCGTGAACGTCACCGGGCACCGTCCCGCCCTGGACGACACCTGCGCAACCGACGCCTGCCGCCAGGGCAATTTGTGGAAGGGAAAAAGCTTTCTCAAAAAAATCAACAACCAGCCGGTGACCCAGGTGAACTGGTACGATGCGGCGGCCTATTGCAAGTGGCGCGGCAAGCGCCTGCCCACTGAGGCGGAATGGGAAAAGGCCGCCCGCGGACCCGCCGGCAATCTGTACCCCTGGGGCAACAAACCGCCGCCCGGCAAGGCCACCTACCGCAGAAAGTGGCGGGGGGTGTTCACCATGACCGACGTGGGTGCCTATCCCAACGGAGCATCCATTTACGGCGTGCATGATCTGGCGGGCAACGCCTGGGAATGGGTGGCCGACTGGTACGACCGGAATTATTACAAGAAGAAAATAAACAAAAATCCGAAAGGACCGAAGACCGGCAAATTCAAGGGGGTACGCGGCGGATCGTGGGTGAATTATGAAGACACCCTGCACAGCGCGTTCCGCCGGTGGAGCCGTCCCGAAGTCCGTTTCAACGACACCGGTTTCCGGTGCGCCAAAGACCCCATCGATGAAACCCAAACGAACCGATGAGTTGACCGACCGCGAGAAAGCCCTCCTCCGTCCTTACGTGACCGACGTGGAGGCCAAGGTGTTTTCGCTGAAGAATCTCAACCCGGAGGTGATCGGCGCCGCGCTCGCCCGATACAGCCGCGCCCCCACCGGCTTCAAGGAAACCGTGGTGCGCGAGTTCCTCAACCCCGACGGCACCCCCAACGACGTCAAGGGCAGTGAAATGATCGACCGCGTCGTCAACAAATTCGGCGACGAGTCGGTGGCGGAGCTGGCGGTCGCGCCCCTGTGCATCGAGGAAATTTCCAACCTCATGACAAAAATCATCGAGGACTGCCGGATCGGCGGATCGCCCATCGAAGAGTCCACCCGCTACGTGCTGTACGACCAACAGAGGGAAGGACGGTGGCGTTACGTCTGTCCCGCCAACATCAGGGCCTCCGGTTTGAAGGAGGCCTACGTGCAGACGATGGATTTTATTTTCGAGACCTACGCCTCCATGGTCGAGCCGATGCAGGAACTTTTTCGGAAACGTTTGCCCGCAGAACAATTTCCCATCGAAGTGGAACGCAACGGCGGCACCCGCAAAGCCGGTTTGAAGGACCTGGAGGGCGACAACGAGCGCCGCGCGCACCGCATCGCCTACAACTTCACCATCCGCAGCGCGGCGTGCGACGTGATCCGCTGTGTCCTGCCGGCCGCGACGCAGGCGAATCTGGGGCTGGTCGGCAACGGGCGTTTTTATTCGGGGCTCATCTCCAAACTGCTCAGCCAGGATTTTATGGAGGCGCAGGATCTGGCGGAAAAAATCAGGGACGCCCTCAATCACCTGATTCCAACGTTCATCAAACGCGCCGCCAAAAATGATTACCGGATAAAAATCGACCGCGCCATGCGGACCCTGTGCGACGATCTGTTTCAGGGGGTGAGCATCGATTCGTCGCCGGAAGTGGTTCTGCTGGAGGACCGGGATGAGGACTATTGGGTCAATCTGCTGGCGTCGATGATTTTTCCTTACGTTCAGCACCCGACCGGGCAAATTCGTGGCATCGTCCGCGCACTGCCGGAAGCGAAGCAAAAGGAAATTTTTGCGGTGTACACCGGCGAACGGCAATCGAAACGCGACCGCCCGGGCCGCGCGCTCGAATACGGCTATCCCGTCAACTTCGACATCATCGCCGGGTTCGCCGAGTACCGCGACCTGCAGAGGCATCGCATGCTGACCCAGCAGAGGCAGGACATGGGAGTATTGCTGGGCTATTCGATCCCGGAAGAGATTCAGGAAATCGGCAAAGGGGAGGCGGCGCAGGAATGCTTCGAGCGGGCGGAGAGTCTGTACGGCGATCTGATCAAGGCAGGTATGCGTGCCGAAGCGCAATACGCTTCCCTGTTCAATCATTTCATCCGCTGGAACATGGGGATGAATCTCCGGGAGCTGGGCCACTTCACCGAACTGCGCACGCAGAAGGCAGGCCATCCCAAGTACCGCCGCGTCTGCCAGACCATGGCGAAACTGTACCTGCGGAGGCATCCGGAAATGGAGCGGGTATTAAGATTTGTGGATCACAACGACTACGACCAGGGCATCACCCGGGCTGAACAAGAAGCCCGCACCGCCCGCAAAAGCCTCGCCTCCGGCGTCTTCGACGATATGGATGAGTGAATCCAGCCATCCGCCCTTCTGGATACACGTATGACATCACCGTCTTCTTTGGTTTCTTAATAAGATTTTGTCCGGCGAGAGGACCGGTTTGGGCCGGCGATCCATCAGGAGATTTTTTTGAAGATCACCTTGTTGCGTCCCTGGTCCTTGGCTTCATAGAGACATTGGTCGGCCTGTTTGATGACGTCGTCGATCTTCAGGCCTTTCCGGTTGAACACGCTCAGGCCGAAGCTGATGGTGACGGGGATTTCGCGGTCCTGATAGATGAAGACTTCGCTTTCGATTTTGGCTCTCAGTTTTTCCGCAAAGATGGCCCCGTTCTTCAGGTCCGTTTCCGGGAGGAGAATGATGAATTCCTCGCCGCCCCACCGCGACACAATGTCCTGCTTTCGGGAGTTATCTTTCAACAGTTTCGCGATCCAGGCCAGAATGCGGTCTCCCGCGACGTGGCCGAAGGTGTCGTTGATATTTTTGAAATGATCGATGTCTCCCATGATGATGGTGAACGGGTTCTGACTGCGGTCGTACCGGATTTTTTCGTAGTCCAGTTTTTCCGCCAATCCCCGGCGGTTCGGCAAATCGGTCAAAGGATCGGTGCGGACGGAAATTTCCAGCTTCTTCTTGAGGTCCAGCAACTCCTGGATCAACTGCTCCTGTTTTTCCTGCGCCTCTTTTCTCTCGTTAATGTTTTCCAACGTGCCGAAAGTGATTTTGCCGTTGTCGTCGAACAGAAACCGGGAACGCAGTTGCACCCAGACCGTTTTTTTGTCGGGCCGGATGATGCGGCATTCGATGGAAATTTCCCGCTCCTCGGTGGCCGCCTGTTCCCAGGTCCTGAACACCTCGGCTTTGTCGTCAGGATGAATGGGCCGCCACCAGGGATTGCCCAGGGTCTCGGCCATGGGCCGCCCGGTTATGATCTGCCACGCGGGGTTGACGTAGGTCAACAGGTCTTTGGGATCGGCGTGGAAGATGCCGATGGGCGAGGACTGGCTGATTTCCCGGAACCGTTTTTCCCGCCTGCGAAGCTGGTTTTCCTGGGATTTGCGGGTGGTGTAGTCGATGGCCAGTCCCTGATACTTCACCACCTTTCCGGCGCGGTCCAGGACCGGGGTTTCGTGAATGTCCAGCCAGACATTCTCACCCATTTTACTTTTGATTTCGACACTGTAGGGTTTGATATGCTTGCCGCTGTACTGGGGCAACTCCGACCTTAAAACCATTTCCCTGTTGGTGAGGTGTTCGGTCAGATACTTTTTCCAGTTTTTCTTGAAATCCGCCGGCTCGTACCCCAGGACTTCGGTGATTTTCGGGCTGATGTAGGTTAGCGCGCCCTCGGCATTGCGGGCGAAGAAATAGAATTTGAAGACTTTTTCAAAAATATTGAAAAACTGGGAAAAGTCGTCCGCCAGGATCTCGGTCTCTTGAATGTCAAAATTGAAGTCTTCCGGTCTCATCAAATTCCATCGGAGGTAAAATCGTTGAAAAAGAGGGCCCTGCCTCCTATTTGGGGTCTGGGACAGGCTCCATTCCCCCCTCATTTTGGCCGCTGGTTGCCCTTGATTTATTCTAACCGGAGCCCTCCCGGTTTTCAATGTAATTGAAAGATCGGGGTGGCTGGCCTGAATCTATATAAATCCATTAAAACCAATAAGTTGCTGGAATTCCGAGGGAGCGGCTGTATGTCGGAAAATCCGGCGGCCGGAAGGGGCCCGAATGGACTCCGATGAGTTCCCGAACCCGCGCCCCGGCCAGGGTCGAGAGGTCCCCTTTCGGTTCCCCATCGGAGGAGAAACTTCCGGGTGGTTGCGGGTTCGAAACCGGCAGGGACGGTTCGATTTTTGGAAACTTTAAATTTTATGAGAATCTGCTATTGAAAAATGGTCATGAACCCGTTTGTATGTTAATGTTTGGGGCTCATTTGGCCCGGATCAAATTTTTTTTGACTGGGTACGCGGTTTCGTTAGGATTCGTTTGCTTTTTTCGGAATTGATTCCATGCAAGGGACCCCACCATGAAAGTAGGCATACCCAAAGAAGTTCACTCCGGCGAAAAACGGGTGGCGGCCACTCCGGAAGTCGTCGGTCAGCTGATCAAACTGGGTTTTGAAGTCGCCGTTCAATCGGGTGCCGGTGTTTCCGCGCATTATTCCGATGCCGCCTACACCGAAGCGGGCGCGGCGGTGGTGGAAAATGCCAAAGCCATCTGGAACGACAGCGACATCCTGTTAAAAGTGAGGTCACCCCAATTCAACCCGGGCCTGAACTCCGAAGAGGTGGACCTGCTGCATGAAAACCAGATATTGATCACCTTCCTCTGGCCGGCCCAGAACCCGGAATTGCTCAAAAAACTGGCGGAGAAAAAAGTCACGGCCCTGGCGATGGACAGTGTGCCGCGCATTTCGCGCGCCCAGAAACTGGATGCGCTCAGTTCGATGGCGAACATTGCCGGATACCGCGCCGTGATCGAAGCGGCCCAGCACTTCGGCCGGTTTTTCACCGGTCAGATTACCGCCGCGGGCAAAATTCCGCCGGCGAAAGTGATGGTGATTGGTGCCGGTGTGGCCGGCCTTTCGGCGATCGGCGCCGCCAGAAGCATGGGCGCTATTGTCCGCGCGTTCGACACCCGGCCGGAAGTCAAAGAGCAGGTGGAAAGTATGGACGCGGAGTTTCTGGAGCTCGACTTTGAAGAAGAGGGTTCGGGTGCCGGCGGCTACGCCAAAGTGATGAGCGAGGAGTTTATCAAGGCGGAAATGGAACTCTTCGCGCAACAGGCGAAAGAGGTGGACATCATCATCACCACCGCACTGATTCCCGGCAAACCGGCGCCGGAGTTGATCACCGCTGATATGGTGGAGTCCATGAAAGACGGCAGCGTCATCGTCGACCTCGCCGCGGAACAGGGCGGCAACTGCAAATTGAGCGAGGCCGACAAAGTGATTCAAGTCCACGGCGTTTCGATCATCGGCTATACCGATTTGCCCAGCCGCATGGCGGCCCAGTCCAGCCAATTGTATGGCACCAATTTGCGTCACATGTTGTCCGACATGTGTCCCGAAAAGGACGGCAAGGTGGTCGTCGATATGGAAGACGAAGTGGTCCGCGGCACCACCGTGGTTAAAGACGGTAAAGTAACCTGGCCACCGCCCGCGCCCAAGCTGTCGGCGGCACCGGCCCAACCTGCGGAAGAGGCCAAGACGCCCGAACCGGTCATCCAGGCGAAAGAAAAGCCCTCCTGGCGGGGACCGGCCATCACGTTCGGTGTGGGCGGGCTGGCGTTGTTCGGACTGGGGGCGGTCGCGCCGGCCTCGTTCATGGCGCACTTCACGGTATTTGTGTTGGCCTGCTTCTTGGGTTACATTGTGATCTGGAATGTAACCCCGGTATTGCACACGCCGCTCCTGAGCGTGACCAACGCCATCAGCAGTATCATTATCATCGGCGCCCTGCTGCAGATCAGCTCGGGTGACAAACTCATCATGGGGTTGGCTGGGTTGGCCGTGCTGATCACCGCCATCAATATTGCAGGCGGATTCGCGGTGACGCACCGCATGCTTGCAATGTTTCGCAAATAGGAGTCGAGGAGATGAATCCAGGTATCGTCACCGCCTCTTATATAGGCGCTACGATTCTGTTTATACTGGCGTTGGGGGGACTGAGCCACCCGGAAACGTCGCGGCGCGGTAATCTTTACGCCATCATCGGTATGGCCATCGCCCTGGTGGTGACCATTGCCGGGATCACCGCCAATATCGGAATCCTTATCGGCGGGTTGGTGATCGGCGGCTCCATCGGCCTGATCCTGGCGAAACGTGTGCAAATGACGGAAATGCCTGAATTGGTCGCCATTCTGCACAGCCTGGTCGGCCTGGCGGCCGTGCTGGTCGGGTTCGCCAACTTTATGGATCCGGCCACGCTTTTTGAGGGTGTCGAACTGACCATTCACGACATCGAAACCTGTCTGGGAATCCTGATCGGTGCCATTACGTTTTCAGGGTCGGTCATCGCCTTTGGAAAACTCAGCGGCAAAATCGGGGGCAACCCGATGTTACTGCCCGCCCGGCACTGGCTCAACCTCGGTTTGCTGATCACCGCCATTTATATGGGTAAGATGTTCGTCGACCAGTCGGCCGCCGGTCACGGGGGCGGACTCATTCCCTTGCTGATTTTGACGGGTATGGCACTGCTGTTTGGAATCCATATGGTCATGGCGATCGGCGGCGCCGATATGCCGGTCGTGGTCTCCATGCTCAACAGTTACTCCGGTTGGGCTGCCGCGGCCACCGGTTTCATGCTCAACAACGATCTGCTGATCGTGACCGGCGCGCTGGTGGGAAGCAGTGGTGCCATCCTCAGCTACATCATGTGCCGCGCGATGAACCGCAAATTCCTGGCAGTTATCGCCGGAGGGTTTGGCACCACCACGGGCACCGTCGTGGGCGCCCCCGCCGCGGAAGGCGAGCAGGGGGAGGTCGTGGCCGTGGAAGCGCCCGAGGTGGCCGGTTTGCTGGCGGAAGCCAAGGAAGTCATGATCATTCCGGGATATGGCATGGCGGTCGCCCAGGCCCAGCATATCGTGTACGAATTGACGAAGACGCTCCGGGCCAAAAAAGTCAACGTGCGCTTCGGCATTCATCCCGTTGCCGGGCGCATGCCGGGGCATATGAACGTCCTGCTGGCGGAAGCCCGGGTGCCCTACGATATCGTTTTCGAAATGGATGAGATCAACGGCGACTTTCCCAATGTCGATGTTGCGGTGGTCATCGGCGCCAACGACATCGTCAATCCTTCCGCCCAGACCGATCCGAACAGCCCGATTGCCGGTATGCCGGTCCTCGAGTGCTGGAAAGCCAAAATCACCATCGTGCTGAAACGCAGTATGGCGACCGGCTATGCCGGCGTACAGAATCCCCTGTTCTTCAAAGAGAACACCCGCATGCTGTTCGGCGACGCCGGAACCACCCTGGATGCGGTGTTCAAAGCGCTCTAAGCCAGCATGATGC
>SMUZ01065835.1_pt1 | contig 31678 bp, 29 predicted proteins | sample 2456421 | NCBI WGS metagenome assembly SMUZ01 (sample SAMN11095932, study PRJNA526329) | marine sediment metagenome | biome: Marine sediment; feature: Surficial sediment; material: Deep marine sediment; isolation source: Hadal surficial sediment | place: Pacific Ocean | collected 2014-11 | depth... | reverse complement strand
TCCAGGTTCGATATCGGTGATTTCATCGGTGTGGAAGGCCGGTTGTCCAAAACCAAGACCGGCGAGCTGACCGTGTTTTCCAAAAAGGTCACCCTGCTGACCAAATCGCTTTTGCCGCTTCCGGAGAAATGGCACGGTCTCAAGGATGTCGAATTGCGGTACCGCCAACGGTATGTCGACTTGATCGTCAACCCCGAGGTAAAAGAAGTGTTCATCGCCCGCAGTAAAATAATCCAGGCGATCCGGGATTTTCTCAACGAACGTAATTACCTGGAAGTGGAGACGCCGATGATGCAGACTATTCCCGGCGGAGCGACGGCCAAGCCGTTCCGGACCCATCACAACGCCCTGGATATGGACTTATACCTGCGCGTGGCGCCGGAGCTTTATCTGAAGCGGCTGGTGGTGGGCGGCATCGAGCGGGTGTACGAGATCAACCGGAGTTTCCGCAACGAAGGCATCTCCACCGAACACAATCCCGAATTCACCATGCTGGAATTTTATACGGCGTATGCCGACTACCGGGACCTGATGACGCTCACCGAGGAGTTGTTCCGCCACATCGGGCAGACGGTATTCGACACGCTGGTGTTTCCCTGCACCTGTGAAGAAAACGGCGTGACCCGGGAGGAGACGCTCGATTTTTCCAAACCCTTCCGCGAATACACCTTCAAGCAGTCGCTGACCGAAGTGGGGAAAATTCCGCCGGAAGCGGTGGCCAGCCAGGAGAAGGCAGTCGCCTTTGCTCTGGAACACAAAGTGCCTCTCGAAAAACGAGATACCTTTGGAAAGGTTCTGGGCAAATTGTTCGACCATTTTGTGGAATCGTTGTTGGTGCAACCCACCTTCATCACCGACTATCCGCTGGAACTCTCGCCGTTGTCGAAAAAGAAGGAAGACGATCCCGATTTGGTGGAGCGGTTCGAGTTGTTTGTCGGGCGCCGCGAATTGGCCAACGCCTACACCGAGTTGAACGATCCCATCGACCAGAAAGAACGCTTCGAGCAACAGATGGAGCAAAAGGATGCGGGCGACGAAGAGGCGCACTGGATGGATCACGATTTCATCCGCGCTCTGGAATACGGCCTGCCGCCCACCGCCGGCGAGGGCATCGGGATCGATCGGCTGGCGATGATGTTCACCGATGCCCAGTCGATCCGCGACGTTATTTTATTCCCGCAGTTGAAAAAGGAAGCCTGAACGGTTTAAGCTGTATTCAACAGTGACCGGGCCGGTTTGCCCATTCCTTTCCACGGAGCCCCATGAGTTACGAACTACGAATCAGCTGGCGCCATCTCTGCTCCCGCAAATCTCAGAAATTTATTTCCATCATCACCTTCATTTCCATGGGCGGCGTGGCGGTGGGCGTCATGGCGCTGATCGTGGTGATCGCCGTGATGACCGGGTTCGGCCAGAACCTGCGCGATAAAATTCTTGGAACCAACAGCCATATCGTGTTCACTCAGTTGATAAGCGGTGGGATGGAGGATTATGAAAGCGTGCTTGAGAAAATTAAAACCGTTCCCCAGGTCCATGATGCCGCGCCGTTCATTCTCAAACAGGTCATGCTGACGTTCAGACAACGAAGCTCCGGCGTGGTGATCCGCGGAGTCGATCCGGACCGGGAAGCCAATATTTCCGATCTAGAGAAAAACCTCACGGAGGGCAAGCTCGTTTATCTGGACCGCGCCCCGCCGAGTCCCACTCAGGGTGATTCCGGCATTCAACGCAAGGGGATCATTCTCGGCAAGGAACTCGCCCGTTCCCTTGGCGCATACACCGGCGACCTTCTGGCCATGATGTCGCCGTCGGTGCGCATGACGCCGCTGGGCATCATCCCCAAAATTAAAATGGTGGAGGTGGTCGGCATTTTCGAATCCAAAATGTATGAATACGATTCCAATCTGGCGTTCATTTCCCTGTCGTCCGCGCAGTCGCTGTTCGGGATGAAGAACCGGGTTTCGGGAATCGAGATCAAGGTCGACGATATCGACGCCGCGGGCCATATTGCCATCGCCATCCAGAAAAAACTCGGCGCCCCCTACTTTGCGCGCGGCTGGATGCAGATGAACAAGAATCTGTTTTCCGCGCTCAAGCTGGAAAAGATCACCATGTTCATCATCCTGATTCTGATTATCCTCGTCGCCGCGTTCAACATCATCAGCACGCTGTTCATGGTGGTCATGGACAAGGCCAAGGACATCGCTATTTTGAAATCGATGGGCGCAACGCGCGCCAGCATCATGAAAATTTTCAGCATGCAGGGGTTGATCATCGGCGTGTGCGGCACCGCGTTGGGTTGCCTCGCCGGGTTCACCATCGTTCCCAACCTGAACAAAATCGTCGGGTTTATCGAACAGTTGTTCGACATCGAGGCGTTTCCCAGCGACGTGTATTATCTGGACGAGTTGCCTTCGCAGATCCAGTATTTCGATTCGTTTCTGATTATCGTGTTTTCGATCCTGATCTGTTTCCTGGCCTCCTTGTATCCCGCCTGGCGGGCATCCCGACTGGACCCGGTGGAGGGATTGCGTTATGAATGATGCCCCGGCGAAATCCGGCCCTCTGCTCCAGGCCGTCGATGTGGAAAAATCCTACCACTCCAAGAGCCAGCCCGTGCATGTATTGTCCGGCGCCAGCCTGGAGGTTCAGTCCGGAGAGTTCCTGGGAATCGTGGGTGCTTCCGGTAGCGGGAAAAGCACCCTGCTGCATATAATGGGAGGACTGGATCGGCCGGGAGCGGGCAACGTCTTTTTCAAGGGACAAAATATTTTCCAACAGAAAAACGGTTTCCTCGAACAGTTTCGCAACCGCCACATCGGGTTTGTGTTCCAGAATTTCAATTTACTGCCTGATTTTACCGCGCTGGAAAATACCATGTTCCCGGGGTTGATTGGCAACCGGGATAAAAAATCGGTGCAGGAAAAGGCAGAAGAGTTGCTGGGCCTGTTGGGATTACAGGACCGGCTGAATCACAAGCCCGGCGAGTTGTCGGGCGGAGAAACCCAGCGGGTGGCTCTGGCCCGCAGTCTGGTCAACCAGCCGGACTTGGTGCTGGCGGACGAACCCACCGGTAACCTGGACAGCCGCGCCAGCCAGCATTTCATGGATCTGGCGCGGAAACTGAATGAAGAAACCCGTCAAACCTTCGTGATCGTGACCCACAACGCGAACATCGCCCGCAGTCTGGACCGCGTCCTGCAGTTGGCCGACGGCCGGTTGAACCCGATCGGGAAGGAACTGATTTTATAATTCCAAACATCCCACACGAGAGATCGTTATGAACCTGCAAGAAATCGCCGAACGGATAGGAGGCACCGTCCAGGGAGACGGCTCCATAGAGATCACCGGAGTCGAGAGCATCGAACGGGCGGAGCCCGGGCAGATTACCTTTGTAGCGGATAAAAAGTCCAAAGATAAATTAAAAACCAGTAACGCCTCCGCGGTGATCGTGTCACAGGTTCTGGAGACGGACAAGGCGCAGGTGATTCATCCCTTACCGGCATTGGCGTTTGCCCAACTGATCGCGGAATTTCATCCCGAACCGAGGCCCCAACCCGGCATCGACGACCAAGCGGCCATCGCCGAGGGCGTCCAACTGGGAAAAGACGTTTTCATCGGTCCGTTGGTGACCGTCGGCTTGGACGTGGTTCTCGGCGACCAGGTGGCCTTGCACCCCGGCGTGGTGATCCAGGAGGGATGCCGGATCGGCAACCACACCACCCTGTTTCCCAATGTCACGCTGTATCGCCATACCCTCATCGGGAATCATGTCACCCTGCACGCGGGAGCAGTGATCGGCGCCGACGGCTTCGGCTACACCCCGGACGAGAAGGGGCGGCATTTTAAGATCAATCAGGTGGGCCGGGTGGTGATCGAGGACCATGTGGAAGTCGGGGCCAACGTCTGCATCGACCGCGCATCGTTCGGGGAAACCGTGGTGCGCGAGGGCGCCAAAATCGACAACCTGGTGCAAATTGCCCACAATTGCGATATCGGGCCGCATTCCCTAATCGTTTCTCAGGTGGGCATCGGCGGTACCTGCAAACTGGGGCACCACGTCATTCTGGCCGGCCACGCGGGGTTGTCCGATCACGTCACTCTGGGGGACCAGGTGGTGATCGCTGGCCAGGCGGGAGTCACTAAAGACCTCCTGGAACCGGGGTTTTATGGTGGATTTCCGGCGATTCCGGCCATGTCTTGGAGGCGATATATCACCACCTTGCCCAAATTGCCGGAAATGTCCCGGAAAATCCAAGCCCTGGAAAAACGTCTGAATGCCATTGAAAAAGAATAACTTCCCTTGCTACAATAAGAGTACATAGAAATTACCCTTTTAAATTCAATATTTTTACCCGATTGACCGATTGCATATGTCTACGCCAGCAGGGCGGACCCTGGGTCTGCTGTTTTTTGTATTTGCATTTTCCCTGGTTGCGGCCCGGCCGATGCCGCCCGAGGCGCTCGAAAAATATATCGAAAAGAAACTGGGCCGGAACCCTCACACCCTGCGCCTCAACGAAAAAATCATCGGGAACGAAGGGGCGGCCCTGTTGGCCCAATCCCCCCTGATGAAAACCGTGAAGGTGCTCAAGATTTACAAGGGCGGGTTGGGAGACGAGGGTGTGCGCGCGCTGGCGAATTCGCAGAACCTGGGCAACCTGAGAGAGTTGCATATCGAATACAACCAGGTGACCGATCAGGGCGCACGCTATCTTGCGGAATCAAACGCGCTGGATCGGCTCGAGGTGCTCAACCTGTACCGCAACCGCATCGGGGATGCGGGGGCTCAGCAATTGGCGCAGTCGAAAAATTTTCCCCATCTGTTGGAGTTGAACCTGAACTACAACCGGGTGGGTGACGCCGGCGCCCTGGCGCTCACCCATTCTACCGCGCTGACGCGCATGGTCCGGCTGGGATTGGCTTACAATCCGCTGGCGGACGACGGGCGGCAGGCGCTTGAAAATTTCAAGTTCCGGCAGAAGATCAAGGTTTGGAATGAACAGAAAACGCTCCCCAACCTTGAAAACAATTATATCGGGGATTCCGGATTAAAAGCGCTGTTGGATTCGCCGTACCTTCAGGGGATCCGGGAACTCAACCTGAACAACAACAACCTGAGCGACAAAGCGGTCATCGCGCTGGCCCGGTCGCCCAAGTTGAAACAACTGGAGTCCCTGCATCTGGCGGCGAACCGCATTACCGACCGGGGGGCCCAAGCCCTGGCGGAATCCAAAGTGCTGGGACATTTGAAGCACCTGGATTTGAATTTCAACCGCATCGGTAACGCCGGCGCACGGGCTTTGGCCCGGTCGCAGACCCTGTCGCAACTGGAGTCGCTGCGTCTGGGGCAAAATAAAATCGGGACGGAAGGCGCCAAAGCGCTGGCCGAATCCGCGACATTGAAAAATCTCATTTATCCGATTTTCGGATTTTATTGATCGGTAACCACTCAAAGGCACGCATACAAACTATGGCACAGATGCTCGATTTTGAAAAAGACATCTTCGCAATGGAAAATCAGATCAAGGAATTGTATTCGCTGTCGAACATGTATGACAGCGTCGGCGACCTGACCCACGAAATCGCCAAGCTGAAGAAAAAACTCCGCCACATGAAGCGCGATATCTTCAACGGCCTCGACGGCTGGCAGAAAACCCAGGTGGCACGCCATCCCAACCGTCCTTACACCTTGGACTATATCGAAAACATGTTCACTGATTTTCAGGAGTTGAACGGCGATAGGCACGGCGGCGCCGGGGAGTCCATCGTCGGCGGATTCGCCAAGTTTGACGACCAGACGGTGATGGTGATCGGGCATCAGAAAGGCCGTGACCCCAAAGAGAAAATTCGCCGCAACTTCGGCATGTCACAACCCTCCGGGTATCGTAAGGCGCTCCGGTTGATGCAACTCGCGGAAAAGTTCAGTATCCCCATCATTACCCTGATCGATACGCCCGGCGCCTATCCCGGCGTTGACGCCGAGGAACAGGGCCAGTCGCAAGCCATCGCCTACAACCTGTTTGTGATGTCCAGTCTCAAGGTGCCCATCATCGCGGTGGTTATCGGTGAAGGCGGCAGCGGCGGCGCTTTGGCCATCGGGCTGGGCAACCGCGTTCTCCTGCTCGAGCATTCGGTGTATTCCGTGATCTCGCCGGAAGGGTGCGCCTCGATTCTGTGGGGCGACAAGGAGAAGGTGAAGCAGGCCGCCCGGGCCTTGAGTCTGACGGCCAATCAGTTGCTCAAATTAAAGGTGATCGACGCGATCGTCAAAGAACCGTTGGGCGGGGCGCACCGCCATCATAAATGGGCCGCTACCCTGTTGAAAAAGGCCCTGCGGACCAACCTGAAGGAGTTGATGGCCCTGAAACCCGGCGAGCTGGTCGACCAGCGGCAGGAGAAATTCCGCAACATGGGGGTCTTCAACACCGAAAAGGAATAAACCCTACTTCCGTTTTCCCCGTTCTTACAAATGAAGTTGTGATTGGAACAGGTTGGCGTATTCGCTGTCGGCCTGGATCAATTCCTTATGAGTGCCGGACTCGATCAGCCGTCCGCCTTTCAACACCAGCACCCGGTCCGCTCCCTCCAGCGTCGACAACCGGTGGGCGATGACCAGCGTGGTGCGAAGCGCCATCAACTGGCTCAGCGCTTCCTTGATCTTGATTTCCGTCTCCGTGTCGACCGAAGCGGTGGCTTCGTCCAGCACCAGGATCGGCGGGTCCTTCAGAAACACGCGGGCGATGGCCAGCCGGTGTCTCTCGCCGCCGGAGAGTTTCACCCCGCGCTCCCCGATCAACGTTTCGTAACCATTGGGCAACTGCTCGATGAACTCGTGGGCATGCGCCGCGCGAGCCGCCCGTTCCACCTCAGCGCGGTTGGCGTCCAGCTTGCCGTACAGAATGTTTTCCTCCACCGTGCCGTTGAACAGAAACGGCTCCTGCGACACCAGTCCCACCTGCTCCCGCAGATACGCCAGGCTCAGTTTCCGCAGGGGGTGCCCGTCGATGCGAATCTGTCCGTCATCGGTGTCATAAAACCGCATGAGCAGTTTGACGAGGGTGGATTTGCCGCTTCCGGTGTGGCCCACCAGCGCCACTTTCTCTCCCGGCCTGAGGGTGAACGACACCTGATGCAGAACCTGCTTGGCGGGCACGTAGGCAAAATTCACCGCGTCAAAAACGACTTCCCCATGGACCGGGGTCGCGGGATGCACGGGGTCGGGGTCTTCGACCACGTCCGGTTGCGCGTCGATGATCTCGAACAACCGATCGCTGGAAGCCAGCGCGTGCTGGAGCATATGGTTCAGGGTGTGCAGTTGGTTGATCGGCGTGTAGAACAGGCTCAGGTACCAGATAAATGCAATCAGTGTTCCCACGGTGATCTCCTGCGCCTGCACCAGGCCGATGCCGTACAGGATGATCGCAACTGTTCCCAGCGAACCCATGAACATCATCGCCGGCGAGTACACCGCCCACAAGCGCATCACTTCCAAGGTGCTCTTGCAGTAATCGCCGCTCCGTTGCTCGAACCGCTTCACCTCGTGGCGCTGGCGGTTGAAGGCGAGGGTTTCCTTGATCCCGGAGATGGTGTCTTGCAGGATGCCGTTCATTTTGGCGTCGCGTTCCCGCGCCTGGTGGTACAGGCTGTGCGCCCGCACGGTATACTTCCACGCGCCGATCACCAGAAAGGGAATGGGAATAAGGGATGCCACCGCCAGCTTCCAGTGCAGGTAGAACAGGATGATCATGATGCCGATCAGGGTCAGTGTGGCAGTGACGACCTGCTCCACGCCGTCGATGAAAATCCGTTCGACATGGGTGACGTCGTCGTTGACGCGGGACATGATCTCGCCGGTCGACCGGTTCTCGAAGTAATTGAGCGACAGTTTTTGGAGGGCCCGGTAAACGTGCGACCGGATGTCGAACACCACCTTCTGCTCGAGCCGGTTGTTGATCAGGATGCGCTTGTAATTGGAATAATTTCGGCCGAAATATACCAGTACCAGCGCCAGGACGAAGGCGTACAGCCCGCCGTCGTCCACGTGGTCCACCAGGCGGTCGACGATCACCTTGATCAGCCAGGGCGGCACCAGGTCCAGCAGGGTGGTGAGGACGGCGAACCCGAGGGTCAACGTGACGAATGTTTTATACGGTTTCAGATAACCTAAAACGCGGAGCAGGGATTTCATAGGGTGTTCTTATTAAAATAAACCGCTCGGCCCGAATTTCCGCCTGACACGGTGGTCATTCAATGATATTTTGGGTCCATTCACTATTAGAACAGACTCGGCCGGGTCTGAAAATGCAATTCTTCAATATATAACAAAGGGCATCCTATGGAATACAGAAAACTGGGCTCCAGCGATTTGAAGGTGTCGGTGATCGGGTTCGGGGCCTGGGGGATCGGCGGGGCGCCGTTCTGGAGCACTGAAGGCGACACGATGTCCGTCAAATCCATCAAAAAGGCCTTCGATCTGGGGATCAATTTTTTCGACACCGCCCCGGTGTACGGTTTCGGCCGGTCGGAGCGGCTGATCGGCCGGGCCCTGAAGCCGGTACGGGATCAGGTGATCCTCGCCACCAAGTGCGGCCTGCGCTGGCAGAAAGAGACGCTGAGTTCCATCTCGAAAGTCGCGACCCGCGAGTCGATTATGGAGGAGATCGACCAGAGCCTGAAGCGGCTGGACACCGACGTCATCGACCTCTACCAGGTGCACTGGCCGGACGGCAAGACCGCTCATGAAGAAACCATGGAAGCCCTGCTGAACATCCGGGAGCAGGGGAAGATACGGTATATCGGCGTCAGCAATTATTCCGTCCAGGAGATGCAGGACTGTCTCAAAACCGGGCCGCTGGTGTCTCTGCAACCGGAGTACAGCCTCCTGCAACGCGCCATCGAAAAGGAAACGGTGCCGTTCTGCCTGATCCACGATATCGGCGTCATCGCCTACAGCCCGCTGGCGTCCGGAGTGCTGACCGGCAAATACGACCGCGATACGAAGTTTAAGGACTGGCGGAGCAAGGGCATCATCGGCCAGTTCACCGGTGAGGCGTACCAGCGCAATATTGAAAAGGTGGAGCGGTTAAAAAAAATCGCCGAAGCCGCGGGGAAAACCTGCGGGCAGATGGCAGTCAACTGGGTGGTTCGTCAACCGGGGGTGGCGTCGGCGCTGGTGGGGGTGAAAAACGACCGCCAAGTGGAGGAAAATCTGAAATCGGCGGGCTGGCAACCGGATGCTCCAGTGCAGGATGAAATCGACCGCATTTTTGCCGTGGAGGGATAACCGGAACCGGCGAAACCGATCAGCGGCTTTGGCCGGCTCCCAGCTCGGAATATTGCCTGTAGGTGTGTAAGAAATCGCCCGAATCTTCTTTGACCTTTTCAATCAGTTGCTGGACTCCGGGAGGCTCTTTATCGAGGCGGGAAATTGTGACGACCATATCCTCCATGGTTTTTTCAATATGGTTCCGGGCGCCCAAGGTCCTTTCCTGCATCAGGAAATTGACCTGGGTTTGGAGATTCCGGGTATCCGGTAGAGATTCTTTTTGAGCCAACTGCAGCACATAGTTGTAATAAAAGAACCCGCCCACCAGCAAGATCACCGCCGTGACCAGCATGAGTTTGAGGCCCAGGACATCCCTGCGGGTTTTGCGGACCAGGCTTTCCAAGTCGTCAGAGGGCATGGTTACGTCGTTTTTGGATTTGGAAGTTAAACCGAACGCCATATAAATTGATTCCTATTTTATTAATTTCTATCAGTGTAACACCCGCTCAGCGGGGTCACAACGGTTTCGGCATAAAGGTGTTGATGTACCAGTCGACGATGGGGCCGCCGAAAAATATTGAAATCAGGGTGGCCAGCGCGAGAAAAGGGCCGAACGGAATCCGGCTTAAAAAATTCAGTTTCTTGAAGGCTATGCCCAGGCCGCCGAAAATGCCTCCGGCCAGCGCGCCGATGAAAATGATGAACAGCACCTGCACCCAGCCCATCAGCGCACCCGCTGCGGCGATATATTTGATGTCACCTCCGCCCATGCCCATCGCCCCCTTGAGACGAAAATAGCCTTCCGCCAGGAGCCAGAACATGCCCCCACCCAACGCCAGCCCAATCACCGAATCTAACCATCCATTCAGATAACTGCCCGCCGCCAGGCCGAAGGCGATGCCGGGAAGGGTGATCACGTCCGGAATGATCTGGTGTTCGATGTCGATGACGGTGATGATGACCAACGCCGGCACGACGATGGCGAAGATCAGGCATACCCACGAAAAGCCGAAGCGGTAAAACACCGCCGCCATGAGCAGTCCGGTGACGAGTTCGATCGCCGGATAGATCAGCGAGATGTTCTGGCCGCATTGACGGCACCGGCCTTTCAGCAACAGGTAGCTGATGAGCGGGATATTGTCCGCCGCCCGGATGGGAGTCCGGCATTGGGGGCAATGCGAGGGAGGAGACACCACCGACTGCTTTTTCGGCAGGCGCGCGATACAGACGTTGGCGAAACTGCCGACCGCCAGCCCGAAGACCAAACCGACAAGAGAAAATATCCAGGGAGGGAGGTTCGAGATGTTTTCGATCATACTTATAGTGTAAACAGGAAACGCGCGCTTTCAAAACCCGGAATTGAAATTTTCATGGAGAGGGAGATGGTTTAATCCAGAACCTGGTAGATGATGTGGCTGCTGAAGCCTTTGCGTTGCAGGAGCCCGGTAAGGCGGCGCTTTTTTTTATCGGGGTCGAGGTCCTGCATCGAGCGGAGTTTTTTTTCGACGCAGGCGCGGGCGAGGTCGATTTCCCGGACGGTGTCGAACAACGCGTCCAGGGTTTCGTCGATCAGGTCCTGGGTCAGTCCCTTGCCGACCAACTCCTGACGCAGGCGGTATTTACCGAACTGCTTGTTCTCGGCGCGGGTGCGGGCCCAGTGCTCGGCGAACCGGCGGTCGTCCAGATAGTTCGCTTCCTTCAAATACCGGAGCGTTTCCTGAACGACCGCTTCATCCAATCCTTTTTTCCTGAGGTGGTCCGCCGTTTCCCGTTCACTGCGATCCCGGTAGGACAGATAACGGTACGCGAGCGACCGCGCCTGTTGGACTTCCTCCTCCGGGGGCATGGCGGGCCGGTCAGGAGGCCGCGGCCTTGGCGGATTTTTTGCCTTTGGGTTCAGCGGGTTCACCCTCATTCCCCATATCCACATGGGGCGCGGGGAGATCTAGTTTGTCGCGCAGGCGGGTTTCGATATCCTGCCGGATATCCGGATTGTCGTTCAGGAAATTGCGGGAATTCTCCCGGCCCTGGCCGATGCGGGTATCCCCATAAGAGAACCAGGTTCCGCTCTTGTTGACGATTTCGTTGTTGACCGCCAGATCCAAGAGGTCGCCGGTTTTGGAAATCCCCTCGCCGAACACGATGTCGAATTCGCAATCGCGGAACGGCGGCGCCAGCTTGTTCTTGACCACCTTGACGCGGGTGCGGTTGCCGATCACCTTGTCGCCGTCCTTGAGCGCGGCGATGCGCCGGATGTCCATGCGCACTGTCGAATAAAACTTGAGGGCGTTGCCGCCGGTGGTGGTCTCCGGCGAGCCGAACATGACGCCGATCTTCATGCGGATCTGGTTGATGAAAATGAGCGCAGTATTGGATTTGCTGATGACGCCGGTCAGCTTGCGCATGGCCTGGGACATCAGCCGTGCCTGCAGGCCCATGTGCGAGTCGCCCATGTCGCCGTCGAGTTCCGCCTTGGGCACCAGGGCGGCCACCGAATCGATGACGATGACGTCGACCGCGCCGCTGCGCACCAGCACTTCGGTAATCTCCAGCGTCTGTTCGCCGGTGTCGGGCTGGGAGAGCAAAAGGTCGTCGAGTTGCACGCCCAGGTTTTGGGCGTATTTCGGGTCCAGCGCGTGTTCGGCATCGATGAACGCCGCCACGCCGCCGGCTTTTTGCGCTTCGGCGATGATGTGGAGGGCGAGGCTGGTTTTCCCGGAAGCTTCCGGTCCGTATATTTCAGTGAAGCGGCCGCGTGGAATGCCGCCGATTCCGAGCGCGTGGTCGAGCGAAATGGAACCGGTGGAGATGACGGAAAACCCCTTCTGGACCTCCGCCTGGCCGAGTCTCATGATGGAGCCTTTGCCGAATTGTTTTTCGATTTGTGAAAAGGCCAGCTCCAGTGCTTTGTCTCGTTCGTTTTTTCCTGCCATAACTCAAGTCTCCTTGCTGAATGTGGATCCGGTTTCCATCCTTCGGGTCAGGGATTCAGTTTAAAATTCGCCAATACGGTGTAGATGGAGCCTTTGGGCGTCAATTGACTTTCGTATAATTGGACCGATCCCACCGGAAAGGGGTTGGGATCGATGCCTTCGGAGAGCAGGGCATCCAGTTCGTCTTTCAATTCCTTTATTCCCCGCGGGGACTTGATCCCCTTAGGGGATTTTATCCCCTTGGGGGATTTTATCCGTGCCAGCGTCAGGTGCGGCGAAAACGGCTTGGGGTCGGCAGGAAACCCCGCGCTCTCCAGCGCCTGTTCGATGCCGAACTGAAGGGTTTTCAGCGTTCCCTGCTCATCCTTCAGTCCCACCCACAACACGCGGGGACGTTTGAGATCGGGAAACACGCCGACCCGGTCCAACGATACTTCAAACGGTGCCAACAGGGCCAGCGCTACGGTTATTTTATCACTAATACCCGGGACCTGGTTGGGTTCGATGTCTCCCAGAAACTTCAGGGTCAGGTGAATGTTGCCGGGCCGAACCCAGGATGCGTGCAGTCCCAGGGATTTGAATCGATTTTGGATGACTGCGATCGCCTTGACCACCGAAGGCGGGATGTTCAGTGCGATGAACGTTCTCAAAGCGGCCTCAGTTTACAAATCGGCTCTGGAGTTGTCAATTTCATTTATGGGCACCGCCCGGCGCATGAAAAATCCGTTCAACACTGAAAACAAAGGGCGGGCAATAAAGTTTAAAAAAGAAAATGGGTTGCCTTATACTGGAGATATCCAGAAAAGGTCCACTTTTCAGATACATATGACGATTCAAGCCGGCGGGCCGGATTTCTGAGCCCCCTATCAGGAAAATTTCTCCGATAGAGATCATTAAAGTGAATGAATTCAAAGGGAATCCCAACTCGCTCGAAGAGAAATTGAAAAGCCTGCTTTTTAAATTTTGTTTCCAGTATCCTGGGCCAAACCTTAAAACTAAAATCGGGAATTACTTTGTCCTGGGCATCGCGTACTTCGCCGGAGCCTTTCATTGGGCCTGGTTTCTGAATTACGGCCGGGTGGAATACAAGTACATCGACTGGCAGAAGTTTTTCGATTACTACGGGGTGATCCAGAAAGCGCTGGCGGAAAATACGATTCCTTACTTCATGCCGTATTTTTACAAAGGGACCAACCAGTTTCTGGCCATCCCCGAAACCGATTTGTCGCCGACCATCTTCCTGCTGAAATTTCTGAGCGTCGAGGAGTTTTTTCTGGCGCAATGCCTGATCCTCTACTCGCTGGGCTTCGTCGGTTGTCTTTGGCTGAAGAAGAAATACCGGTGGTCCCTGTTTGCGTTCCTGTCTTTCTTCCTGGTTTTTAATTTTAACGGCCATATCGTTGCGCACCTGGCCTTCAGCCACTGGCCGTGGATCAGTTATTTCCTGTTGCCCTTTTTCATCCTGTGGGTGTTGACACTGGTGGAGGGAGACCGGTCTCCGGCGCATGGCGCCCGGCTGTCCGGGGTGTTGTTCGGGATTCTTCTACTGGGTGGCCTGCATCCTTTTTTCTGGTGTCTGCTGTTTCTGGCTCTCCTGTGTCTCTACCAGAGAGACTTTTTCAAGCCGGTGTTGATCGGAGTCGGCCTGAGCCTGGTTTTTTCGACCTACCGGATCGTCCCGGCGATGGTCACCTTCTTCGGTTACAAAAATAATTTTGTCTTCGGGTTTCCCTCCATTCCCGCTTTTCTGGAATCGATGATCGTGATCAAGGATTTTAAAACGGTGCTGGGACCGGTGCTGGATAAAATCGGCTACTTCGGCTGGTGGGAGATGGACCACTACATCGGCCTTTTGGGATTCGGGGTGATCCTGTATTTCGGAATTTACCGCCGCAGGTTCCGGAGCGATACCTGGGAAAGCCACGATTACCGCGTCCTCGATGGCCCGATGGTAATCCTCACCATCCTCTCCTTCAGTTATATGTACGGCCTGTTCACCCACCTTCCGGTTCCGTTGATCACCGTCGAACGGATTTCCTCACGATTTTTTATCGTGCCCCTGCTGTTTCTGCTCACCCTGTCCGTCATCGGGATGCAGCAGAGTCTCAACCGGGTGAAGTGGGATTGGAACAGGACCGGCCTGGCCCTGTCGGCCCTGCTGTTCGAAGGGCTCATGTTGCTGTCGCATTCCTTTGCCTGGCAGGTCAAGGATTTGCAGATCAGGATGAAGGCGGAGGCGGTAAGGGCGGTGGACCCGGTCTCGGAATGGGCCAAATCCATGGAAGAATTTTACGTGCCGGTGGTCCAGATATCATTTCTGATTTCCCTAACGGCGATCGTGGTGTTTCTGGGTACGGTTTGGGTCTTCAAACTCAAACGGCGGCCAGCCCGGGGGACGCCGGAATAAAATACTCAGGCCCGGTCTTCCAGGGCCTTGAGGATGTCCTTGTCGGCCAGATGGATGGTGGAGGTGGGGAAGGCGCACTCGGCTCCTTCCTCTTCGATTATTTCAATAATTTTCAGCATCACGTCCTGTTTGATTTCATGATATTCCGTCCATTTGATGGTCTTGGTGAACGTGTAAACGAAAAAGTCCAGCGACGAAGGAGCGAACGTGTTGAAATTGACGATCATCATTTGTCCGGTATCGATTTCCGGATGGTTGTTCAGCATGTCCTTCACCTTGCTGACGATGGTCCTCATTTTCCCCGCGTCGTCGTAACGGATACCGATGGTTTCGTAGATGCGCCGGTTGAGCATGCGTGACGGATTTTCCACCGCGATGGTGGTGAACACGGAATTGGGAACGTAGAGGGGGCGCTTGTCGAACGTCCGGATGCACGTCAGGCGCCAGCCGATTTTTTCGACCGTTCCCTCGATATCGCGGTCCGGCGAGCGGATCCAGTCGCCTACGGTAAAGGGCCGGTCCAGATAAATCGTCAGCCCGCCGAAAAAATTGGCCAAGAGGTCTTTCGCGGCAAACCCCACCGCGATGCCGCCGATGCCGCCGAAGGCCATCACACCGGAAATACTGAATCCCAGCGTTTGCAGAACCACCAGAAGCGCCGTGATGACCACGGCCATTTTCAGTAGTTTGGCGATGGCGTCCACCGTCGTCGGGTCGACTTCTTTTTCGCCCTGGATAAAATTCCGTTCGCCGTGCTTGATCAGGCGCACCAGAAACCAGGCGATGGCGCCGATGATTACCGTATCCCTGATAGGTTCCACCCCATCGAAGATCACCGCGCCGGTGGCTTCCTGAATGATTTTTGTGGCCAGGTAGAGTCCCGCCGCCCAGATGATCAGGGAAATCGGTTTTTTGATGGATTCGATGATCGCATCGTCCCAGCGGTTCTTGGTTTTTTCCGCCTTCAGTTGCAACCGCTTTAGAATTTTTCTCTGGCTAAAATCCAGAATCAGCAAACCGAAAATAACCAGAAACGCCCCCAGGACGTAGGTGTTTTGCTGAGTCATTAATTGTGAAAAGTCGGTCCAGTTCATCATCGTTTGAAGACTCGTGGAAAGGGGAATGGACATCTTCCATGCGGTCATGAATCCGGTTTATTGTAACAGGAATGGTCTTTGGGGAATAAAAATATTGGAAGACACCGGCCCGTGGCAATGGGGAATCCACCGGACCTGTATTTAAAACCGCTTGTGGCCCAGAAAGCGGTCACCCTGATCCCGGCGGTGGCTTGCCGCCAGCCCGATCCGTTTTTTGACAGAGCGCCGCCAGCCCTCCCAGGTGACCGCCAGGGGATGCTGGTAGTTTCGGAAAAAATACTTCACCATTTGCCGTTTCAAAATGTCCTTGAAGACCTGAGGCGTGATTTCCCCCGAGACCAGACGCTTCCTTAAAATCCGAATGGCGATGGGGTCCAAATAGTTCCTTAATTCTCCATGTTCAGGGTTCATGCAAGCCCGTCCCTAAGTTCAAATTATTGTCGAAAAGCCTTTTGAAAAATAAAAGCAATCTTTGTGCCAATGCGTTAAATTAATAAATAGCTGGGATTCTCCTCCGGCCGGTGTCAAATTTCAGGAAGGGTTGCGGGCCGATGTCGGATAAATTGGCGTGTTATGAATGGGGTTGGGTGCTGGTGGCCGGGTTGGCCGTCGCCGCCTGTTCGCAGGAGACGAAGGAGCCGGTGGAGATCGGGGCGGCCCAGGTCGAACTCAGAAGCGACCTCGTTCTGCAGGACGCGCACCGTCCGCAAACCTCATCGGCGGATCCGGAAGATCAGGAGGGGTTCGACCGAACCTCACCGCCGATCTCTGCCGGGCGGCCCATCCCCCTGCCGAAGCCGGGAACCGGTCCGCAGAACCGCGAATACCACGCCGTCCAACGGTATGAATTTCTCCCCGCCCTTTTGGACAAGCCCGGAACGCAACCCTTTTCAGGCAAGGACCCGGCCGCCTCGGGTGCGGTATCGAGCCCCTCGGTGAAGTACCGGGTATGGGCGGGCAAAGGGTTCGGTGTGGGAGCGGAGCCCATGGCGCAAACCCTTCACATCGATGACGCCCATTATTATTTCCCCAGCGTGACCGGAAAACCGTATGCCCAACCGTCGGAGCATCTGGCGCCCACCGGCAAACCGTTCAAAAGCCAGAAGCCGCTGATCTTTCACGGCGGCGCTACCGGATTCGCATACGAACCGCCGAGTGTTGCTGCCCAGGGTTCGCCGGTTTTTGAAACAACGCGGGTGCTGTCGCCGATTCCCGAAACGCAGGTTTACTTTTCCTCCCGGCCGCAAACCGAAGTGAAGCTGGCTCCCGGAAAAATCCGTCTTGATTTGATGAACGGCAACGAAAACCTCAATCGCCATCGGTTTGGCAAACTTCCTCAACCGGCGAAGCGCCGGAGCAAACTTAGCCAGAGCGTGATGGAGCCTTGAACTCTTATTCTCGCATCCAAAAGAAAATCAACCAGAAAACAATGATCAGCACCCAGACGAGAATGCGCCGTGCAAGGGAAGCGTGCCATTTATTGGATTTTAAGGGGGAAGGCATGGCAACGTTAGGGATTTTTTGCGCAGCGGAAGCCGAAGCTGTTGTTCCTCACCTCTGGATTGAAAAAACTGCGGTTGAAGGTCGGCGCGCTCAACCCGCATCCGTACGACAGGCAGTCGAACCAGGACCCGCCTTTCAGCACCCGTTTGTCCCGGCCGTATTCCGGTTTCGGGATGGTGTTGCCGGGATGCGGCAGATAATAGGCGTCCACCCATTCCCACACGTTTCCCGACATGTCATATAAACCGTAAACGCTCCGGCCCTCGGGATACGCTCCCACCGGCTCGGTGCCCGGGGAATGTTTGTACGGGTTGTTGGATTTGTCGAGCGTCCACAAATGGCCCCAGGGATAGATGTTGCCAGCTTCCCCGCGTGCGGCTTTTTCCCATTCCTTCTCGTCGGGCAGGCGCTTGCCGGTCCATTGGCAATAGTCCCGGGCGTCGAGCCAGCTGACATAGGTCACCGGGTGGTCCTCCTGGTCCTTGGGGATACGGTCCTGCGCCCAGTGATACGGCAGTTTGCGTTGCGTGGCGTCGACGAAGTTTTTGTAATCGGCATTGGTCACTTCATACAGGTCGATGTAAAATGCTTCGGTTTGGCTGATGTGCTCGGGCGACTCGTCGTCCCAGCGCTCGTTGGAACCCATGATGAATTCCCCGGCGTTCACATGCACCATGCCGGGAATGTTCCGGATAGTCGCCGGTGTCCGGGTTGGGGCGGAGGCGACGGGGCCGCCGGCCAGCGCCGGTGGCCGCAGGGACTGCACCCGCCGGTTCGGCCGTTGGCTTTCGGTGAACAGAAAAGGGCCTGGTTTCCGGAAGGGACTCAGAGTCGCCAGCGGCAGGGGGCCCTGATGGCAGGAGCGGCATTCGGCCTTTTTCGTTTTTTCGGCGCGGGCCTGCTGCAACTTTTCCGGCAGGTGGCAGGCGGTGTTGCAGGTCAGTTTCCCGTGCGGCGCATCCTGCAGAAACTCGAACGCCGCAGCGGATGAGGCAGAGCCTGCTGTCCAGAGGACACAACCCAGAGCCAGACAAAAATATTTTCGCATTCTTTTGAAATTTCCTGTGATTTGGTTAACAATAGCACGGCCACCGGGGGTGACGGCTCGAGGAATTCCCGCTGTCTATTCGAAAAAAGTGTATAAAATACATCCGGTGGAGTCAAAAGGTAAATCTCAATCAGGAAAAAGAATGTCTCATGTTGAATGGCACTTGAATTACGACGGATTGCGGCCAGTGGAAGAGAATATGGCGGAGGACTCCGCGCTGTTGGCGGATTGCGAACAGGGCCTTATTCCGCCGACGTTGCGTTTGTACGGCTGGTCCGAACCGGCGATCTCCCTCGGGTATTCGCAGAACGCCGAAGCGGAGCTGGACGGTGAACGTTGCCGGGAGTTGGCCATCCCCGTTGTCCGGCGGCCCACCGGCGGGCGCGCCCTGTTGCATTATAATGAATTAACCTATGCGGTGGTGGCGCCTGTAACGCTAGCCCCGTTCAACCGGGGACTGAAAGCCACCTTCGGGGCGATCAGCGAGGCTCTGCTGTCCGGGCTGAAATGTCTGGGGGTCCAGGGGGACCTCAATACCCGCAAAGGACGGTCGGCCTCCCGGTTTACCCGCTCCCCGGCCTGTTTCGCCTCGCTCAATCATTGCGAAATCACCGTCGACGGCAAAAAACTGGTGGGCAGCGCCCAGAAGCGAACCGCGAAAGCGTTTTTACAGCACGGGTCGGTGATCATCGAATCCGACCACGAGTTGTTCACTTCTCTGCTCCAGTTCGACGATGAACGCCAGAGGAGTGAGACCCGACAATATTTAATGGATGCGACCACCGGTTTGAACCGGGTGTGTGGCCGCGAACTCTCGCTCGAAGAAATCGGCTTCGCTTTGTTGGAAGGGTTTCAAAAAACGTTTGGTGGCGTCTGGGATCAATATAATATGGGGTATATGGATTTTCATCCGAGGACGAAAACCAAGACAATTCATTTTAACAAACACCATCACCCATACCAGGCCGTTCGATGAATTCCTTTTCTAAAACAAAGATAATGATTGGCCTTGCGTCGCTATGGTGTTGCATGACCGTTCTGGGCGTGGCCTGCGGCAAAGGCCCGATGTTCGGCGAAGACCCGAAACGGCAGAAATACCAGGACCGCACCCTGGCCTACCTGCCGGATTTGAAGCCGGGAATTCTGAAGGCGCGGCTGGCGTACGTCAATCGGGACCTCTTTCCGGATCTGGTTCTTCTGCGCACCGGTGCCGACGGCCGGCCGGTGATCCGGGTGTGGACCAACCAGGCGGGCAAACGATTCGTGCCGGTCCAGCGGGTGGGATGGCAGGGGCAGACCTCCGATCGCATCGTGTTCATGGCGTTGCGGGATTTGGATCACGACCGGGCCGAGGACCTGATCCTGGTGGGCCGGTTCTCCGACGGCTCGGCGGCCAAGATTCTGTTCAACAACGGCAAGGGCTATTTTTATACGAAGAAGGAAATACCGTTTCCCCACGTAAAGCGGGGAATGGACCGGGTGACGATGCAGGATATCGACGGCGATGGCCATGTCGATTTGTTTTTTACCGGGAGAAAAGTTTTGGACGATCGGGGACAACCGCACCGCTATCCGGTTCAGTTCATGATCAACAACGGCCGCGGCATGTTCCGCGACTCCACGCAATTGCTGATGCCGCCCTTGAAGCCGGGCATTGTCGACGTCTCTTTCGCCGATTACGACGGCGATAAAACGCTGGACCTCTTTCTGGTCAACGGCGACGGTCAAAACGTCCTGCTGACCAACAACGGCCTCGGGGCCTTTACCGACCGCACGGCGGACCTGTTGCCGCCCATCAGCGACCGGAGCGCCTATGCGGATTGGGCCGACTTCGATCAGGACGGCGACAACGATCTGCTGGTGGCCAATCGGGAGCCGTTACCCACCGGGGAGTACAGTTATTTCCTGGTCAACGGAGGGCGCGGCTACTTCCGCAAGGGACCGCTCAAGGCGTCGCCCAAGGCGCCGTTCCAGGCAGTATATCTGCTGGACGCCAACGGCAATAAATTCCCGGACATCATTTTTTTGAGCACGAAAGGCATTCATTTTTTAAGAGGGCTGGGCAAGTGGCGGTTCTGGAAAGAGTCCCGCCGCAGGCTCCCCTTCAACGACCGGTTCCACGAACTGATCTTCGCCGACGTCAACAACGATTCCTTCCTGGATATTTTCGGTTACGCCCAACGGGAAGGCCGCGGCGTCCTGTGGATCAATACCTTTGAATAGACTTCATCATGGCTTCGTTTAAACATCTTACCTTTCTGAAAGTGCTGGCGGTGATCGCCTGGGCCGACGGCGAAATGACCGAATCGGAAAAAAATATTCTGAAAAATTTTTACCGCAAATTCGGCTTGCAAAAAGAGGATGTCCGGCAATTGAATCCCTACCTTCTGGCGCCGACTCTCAAAAAGGAACAGGAGCGCCTGTTCAAACAGTTGGCCGCCGAATTGAATTCTGAGCGGGAGAAAGAGAAGATCGTCGCCGAGCTGGAGGCCATCGCCAACGCCCACCGCTCCCTGAAAACCGAGGAAAACGAACTGGTGGAGGAATTCATTCGCCTGCTCAAAAAAACCTCCTTCACCCAACGGTCGTTCGGGCGGGTGCGCAATTTTTTTCAGGCGACGATTTTCAGGCAGGCGCATGAAAAAAATCCCGCGGTCCACCGGTACTTCAGGAACACAATTCTGAAAAAGCTGGAATTGAAAATGAAAGGTTCGGGGCTCAAGATCGATCTCGAAAGCGACCAAGTGTATTTCATCTGCCTGTTCGGGGCCCTGCTGGCGTCGGTGGCCCAGGTGGATGAGCATTTTCATGAAGAGGAAAGAAAAGCGCTCAAAAAAATCCTGAACGAGCGATTCGGGTTTTCCGCAAAGGAACAACAGTTGTTGATCGAGGTCACCGAGGAGCAGGCGCGGCACGGATTCGATTTCTATGAGGTCGTCACCGAATTCAACAGCCGCGTGCCCTACAAGGACCGGGTAGCCGCAGTGGACTGTTTCTGGGCCATCGCGGCGGCTGACGGCGCCATTTCGTACGAGGAGAATGAGGAAGTCCGGCGCATCACCAAGGCCATGCATATCCCTCACCAGATTTTCAAGGAATCCAAAAAGAAATTCCTCAAGCGCTAACCGGTGCCGCAAGCGGGGAATGGGGATTCCCAACAGGGGCGACGCATGAAACCCAGGAAGGAAAAAAATTTTATCGGCATCCTGTTCGAGTGTTGCAACGTGTACCGCCGCATCTATATCAATCAAGACGGCAACGCCTACGAAGGCCGGTGCCCCACCTGTTACGGCAAGGTCACCGTGACCATCGGGCCGGAGGGCACCGACCAGCGGTTCTTCAAGGCCCGCTGATTATTTCCGACACCCCGCCATTATGAAAATCGTATTGCAGAGAGTGCTTCGTTCTTCCGTCACGGTCGACGATGAAGTGGTCGGCGCCATCGGTAAGGGATTGACGATCCTGTTCGGCGCCGAAAAAGGGGATACCGACGTAGCGGTGGACGCGCTGGCCGAGAAGGTGGTTCACCTGAGAATCTTCGCCGATGACCAGGGCAAAATGAACTTGTCCTGCCTCGATGTGCAAGGCGACATCCTGGTCGTTTCCCAGTTCACCCTGGCGGGCGACTGTTCCCGCGGGCGGCGGCCCGGCTTCGACCACGCCGCCGCACCGGAGGACGCCCAACGGCTCTATCAGAAATTTGTAGGAAAACTTGCCGAATCGAAATTGAACATTCAGGAGGGGCGGTTCGGCGCGCACATGCAGGTGGACATCGTCAACGACGGACCGGTCACGTTCATTCTGGAACGCGGACCGTAACGGCTCAACCCGCGACGGGAAGAGCGGCTTGGGTCAGGCGGCGCACGTCGGCCTTTTTGAGATGGTACTTTCCGGCCAGGATGGCGATGTTTTTCCGGCAATGTTCCGCCATCTCGGCATGGCGGCTTTTGCGGTACAACGCTTCGGCCACGGCCATGTAAGCCACGGCTTTTTCCCCCTCCTTCAAATGATTGCTCAACCGCCCCAGATGGTAATAATTGTCCGGCATCTCCGGGTCCAGTTTGGCCGCCGTTTCATACGCGCTGATGGCCCGGCCGTAGTGCCGGGTGATGTCCCACAACTCGCCGAGCGCCTGTTGCGCCTGGATGTTGGAAGGCGACAGCCACACCGATTGCTCGTAATAACGGATGGCCTCGGGGTACCGCTCCAACTTCTGGTAAGTCCAGCCGAGTCCCGCCAGGATTTCCGGATCCTGGGGATGCGCCTTCTGCGCCCTGCGGAAATGGCGCAGGGCTTCGTCAATGTGTCCCTGCCGGGTCAGAGCCACCGCCAGGTTGAAATGCGCCGACCCGTGTCCGGGATCGAGCGTCAACGCGGTCTCGTATTCGGCCAGCGCCTGCTCGGGTTTTCCCACTTTTTCCAACAAGACTCCCAGGTTGCTGTGGGTTTCCGCCGAGTCCGGATTTTTTTCCAGCGATTGCTCCAGTTGTTTCATCGCCAGCCGGTACAACCCCAGGTGCTGGTAGGCCACCGCCAGGTTATTGCAGATTTTGACGGTGCCGCGGCCGGTGTCGACGAACGGTTTTAAAAGTTCGACCGCATCGCGGTACCGCTTCTGGTGGATGTACACCGCGCTCAGGGTGGAGAGGAGGAAGCGGTCGCGGGGCATCATCTCCAGCGCCTGCAGGAGCCAAGGCTCGGCTCCGGTGTAATCCTTGAGATGGTAGAGCGCCCAGCCGAGTTCTCGGTGGGCCAGGGCGTGAGTCTTGTTCAGGCGCACCGCGTCTTTCAAATGATTCGCCCCCTGCTCATACCGGCCGAGTGTCAGAAAGCCGCGCCCCAGCCGGTAACGAACCTCGGCGTTGTTGGGATCGGTTTGCGCCCGCTCCAGGTTGTGCTCGATTTGCTTCTCGACCACTCGGGTGGTTTCCGGCAAGCAGGCGCTTAACCACAACACCGACATGATGGCGAATAGTTGAAAAAACTTCATCTTAAAATTGTCGCAGGAAAAACGGATCGGTACAACTGAAACAGCATTGCCCGCGGAGGGACTCCGCTAAAACGGGATAGAGGCGAGGGCCAGTTGCATGAGTTTGGAGGGGTACAGGCCGATGGCGAGGATGGCGACGGAGCTGACGGTGACGATGGCGATCATGCCGCGGCTGGTTTGGATCGCTTCCTCGGATTCGCCGTCCTGGAAATACATCATGGCAATGACGCGCAGGTAGAAGTACACGGCGATCATACTGGCGCCCACGGCCAGCACCGCGATCAGCACATAACCCTGTTTGATGGCGGCGACGAACAGATAGAGTTTTCCGAAGAACCCGGCGGTGGGTGGGAACCCCGCCAGCGACAGCATGAACAGGCTCATCGCCGCGGCCAGATACGGTTTGCGTTTGCCGAGGCCCTTGAACCGGTAGATGGAGTTGGACTGTTCGCCTTCGCCTTCCAGCATGAACACGATGGCGAACGCGCCGATGTTCATGAACAGGTACACGCCCAGATAGAACAGGATGCTGGCCACGCCGTCCTGGCTGTTGGCGACAATGCCGATCAACAGGTACCCCGCGTGCGCTATGCCGGAATACGCCAGCATGCGTTTGAGGTCATCCTGAAAGATGGCCGCCGTGTTGCCGACCAGCATGGTGAGCACCGAGACGCCGAACAGGAAAGGCATCCAGATTTCCTGCAAACTGGGCAGGGCGGTGTAAAAGATGCGGGCCATCAGCGAAAACCCCGCGGCCTTGGTCGCCACCGACATGAACCCGGTGATCGGCGTCGGCGCGCCCTGGTAGACGTCCGGCGTCCACGCATGAAACGGCACCAGCGACACCTTGAACGCGAGGCCGCAAAACACCAGCGCCATTCCGATATAAAGCAGTTTGTTCAGGCTGTAGGGATTGGTTTCCAGCAGGTGGCCGATTTGCCGGATTTCCGTGGTGCCGGTGCCGGCGTACATCAGCGCCATGCCGTACACCAGTATGGCGGAACCGAACGCGCCCATCAGCAGATATTTGATAGTGGCCTCCTGTGACGCCAGCGTTTCCCAGTTCAGATGCTTGACGTCGCCCGGTTGTTCGGTGCCCTTGCCGTGCTTGGCGGAGAAGCCGCACAGGATGTAAAGGGAAATGGAAAAGATTTCCAGAGAGATGAACGCGGTGATCAGGTTGCCGGACTTGGCCAGGAACATCATGCCGACCACGGCCATCAAAACGAGGCAGAAATATTCGGCCCTGTTTTCGTTTTTGGGTTTGGGATAACGCACCGCCGCCGCCACGGTGAACAGGGACATCAGCAGGAAGATGATGTTCAGGCTCTGGGAAAACCGGTCGAACAGCAGTGAGCCGCTGAACATGGCCGGATCGTTCCCCTCACTGACAGAAGGCGCGATGCCCCATAGATAAATGGTATAGCCCAAAGCCGTCAGGATACCGACCGTCGTGGATTTCGACAGATAGGAGTTGGTGTTGAACGTCTTGAGCAGTCCCATCATCAGAACGGCGAACGCGGTGAGCACCAGGATCAGTTCCGGCGCGATGGCCTGCCAGTTCATATCTGCAAAATTGATGTCAGCGGTCAATTGAGAAATCCTTGGATGGATGGCCGTTGGAGTATCTGGAAGGGTTTCCGAATCTATGTAGAGGGCTTTGTAAAACATTTCCCGTACTTTTTCAAGGAAATGTTAGAAACTGCTGGGGGTGCCCCGTCAGGAGCCCGCCGGGTAGTCCTATATAAGGAGAGCGGATAGGCGGAGGATTCCCCGCAGGCGCTTAACCCGCATATCCTTACCGGGTCGTCCCGCCGCCCGGTCCTTCATCCTTAAGGATCAGGTTTCAGGCAGAGGGGGAAGCTCCGCCTGGCACCGATTCCGGAAAGACCTGTCCCGCCTCCAGCACCACCCAGCGTTCCGACGTGTCGCCCAGCACCAGATCAAGGTGGTCGTGGAGGCGGACGAGGTTCATGATTTCTCCGGACAGGCGCACCCGGACGGGGTCTTCCTGATGATCGCCCTGAAGGTACAGGGTGTTCCCGTCGATTTGGGTCACCCGGAACATATCATTGATGGTGCTGAGGATGCGGGGCGGTTCTTCCAGAACGCGGCCGGTTTCGTCGTCCAGAAAATGACTGAGTTGCAGGCACCGGTCCTGGGCGTGGGTCAGCGCCTGCACCGTTTTCTGGAAATCGATGTGCGCCAGGCCGTGTGCGATGTCCTTCCGTTCCAGCCATTTGAGAAACGAAAACAGGTCGAACAGGATTTCGTTGGTTTCGGTTTTGGTGGAAACCGAGTTGAACGGCAGAAATCCCACCACAAACCGGCTCAGGTGCACCGGTTTGAGTTGGTTCGGGTCGGCGCTGATCTGGCGGCTTCCCATGTTCTCCTGGAATTCCATCCCCGATTCGACCAGACAATTGTGAAACAGGGCGAGGCTCTTGCCCAACTCAGCGGCGGGCAAGTCCGCCGCGGGCGGTTGACCCCGGCCGTGCGCATAGTTGTACATTAACTGATAAAGACTCATGTCCCTCTCACAATGAAGCCCACTCCTAAATACAATCCCTCAGCGCGTCGAGCAGGTTGTGGAATTCTTCCGTCGTGATGTCTCCCATATTGGCAATGCGGAAAATACTTTCGCTCAGTTTCTTCTGCCCGGCGTAAATGATGAATCCCTTTTTCTTCAACTGGCCGTGCAACGATGGGTAGGAAACCCCCTCCGGCAGTTTCAGGGCGGTCAGGGTGTTGGACCGGTGCGGTTCGGGAATCAGGAACTCCAGTTTCATTTCCTGGAACCCCTTGCGCAATAATTGGGCGGCCTGACTGTAGCGTTGCATCCGCTTCCCCAACGATTCTTCCAGCAGTTCGTCGAGCGCGGCGTCGAATGCATAATACACCTGCACCGCCGGGGTGAACAGGGTTTCTCCGTTTTCCTGCGCCTGATGATTTTTATATAAATTGAAATAATGGGACCGCTCCGGGATCGCCTTCAGCCGCGGCAGTTCCGATTTGCGCACCAGCACGAACGAGACGCCGGGTAGGCCCTGCAGGCATTTGTTGGCGGTGCCCACGCAAAAGTCGACGCCGGCCCGATTGAAATCCAAAGGATCGCCCGCGAGGCTGCTGATGCTGTCCACCAGGAACCGTCTTTTATGTTTGCGGACCACCTGCCCGATGTCCTGCACCGGATTGATCAGTCCGGTGGTCGTTTCGTGGTGCACCAGGGCGACCACCTCGATTTCGGGATGCTGTTTCAGGGCCTGCTCCACGTCGCTCACTTCCGGCGGCTGGCCCCATTCGTAATTAAGGGAGAGCCGGTTGAACCCGTGCGCCTCCGCCATGGCGGCGATACGGTCCCCATACACGCCGTTGCGGATCACCAACATGGTTTTTCCCTCGCTCAGGCAGGAGCACACCGCCATCTCAAAAGCGGCGGTTCCGGAGCCGGTGACCAGCACTGCGTCGAAATCCGATCCTATCCCGAAAACGCGCACCAGTTTGCTGCGGATCGACCGCAAAAGATCCGAAAACTCCGCTTCCCGGTGGCACAGGTCCGGCTTCAGCAGAGCCTGGCGCACCCGCTCCGTCACATTGACCGGGCCCGGATTGAGCAGGACTGTTCGAGTCATAAGATTTCCCGTATAAAACCACAAAAATTTGCTACGACTATACCACCCCGCCCAATCCCGGCAAAAACAATTTGTCACAAGGAGCGGCAAACCGCCGGCGGGAATTTGGTATGATTGGAGGGGCATCGTCCCTTTCATCAATCCTCTGCAGGACGGATCCAGTGCGGCTGAACCTTTTCATTCTGACGGCCTGCCTTCAGGCGGGCATCCTGATGCCAGGCTCGGCGCTCGCTCTGGGTGACGCTTCGAAAATCGCCATCCCTCAAATCCAATATGAGGGAGGCAACTATCAGCCCCGGCCGCACGCGGTGGGAAGCCTGCTGGCGCAAATCGCCAAGCGCACGTCCATCGAGGTCAATCGCAAGCCGCTTTCCCTGAAACCGGGTGATCCCCGGTTGTACCGGTATCCGTTCATTTATATGGGCGGGCGGGAGACCTTCCAACCGTTCAGCGAAAAAGCCCTGAAGGCCCTGCGCAATCATCTGACCTACGGCGGGTTCCTGTTGATCGACGACAATTCATCGAAACCCAACTCGGCGTTCGATGCCTCGGTGAGGCGATTGATCCGCCGTCTGTTTCCTCACATCCCCCTGCAACGGCTGCCCCGCGACCACTCCATTTTCCGTTCCTTTTATCTGATCAACCAGGTGGTGGGCCGGGTGGTGAATAAACCTTACCTCGAAGGGATCACCACCAAAGGGCGCACGGTGCTGGTGTATTCCGCCAACGATCTCGGTGGGGCCTGGTCCAAAAGCAAATTGGGGCACTGGGAATACGACATCATCGGCGGCGGCAACCGGCAAAGGCGGTTGAGCCTGCGGCTCGGCGTCAACATCGTTTTATACGCGCTGACGCTGGATTACAAAAAAGACATGGTGCATCTGCCCATCATTCTCGAACGCCTGCGGAGGGTGAACCCAAGGTGAACTGGCTGGCCGCACAATTCGGCGAGGGGTGGAGCGAGTACAACGCCTGGGAGTTGCACTGGACCTCGGACGTCTGGGGCGGCACTTTCGCTTTCCTGGGAGTGTTGATCGTCCTGTCGCTGTGGTTTTTATGGACCAGCCTGGCCCGCATCCGCTCGCCCTGGAAAAAAACCGGCCTCTATGCTCTGCGGGCGATGACTCTGCTGGCGGTGGTGGCGGCGATATTGCAACCCCAGTTGGAATTCAAGAAAATCCAACCCTTGAAAAACACCCTCGCTGTTCTGCTCGACGACAGCAAAAGCATGACCATCAAAACCTATCCCTCGGAAAAATCCCGTAGCGATGGGGTGCGCCGGGCGCTGGAGAACAACCGGGAGTATTTCGAGCGGTTGAAGCAAACGTATGAAGTGGATTTCTTTTTCGCCTCGGACAAAATCGAACCGGTGTCCATGGCGAACGCGGCGGCGGAGTACCGGGCACAGGCGGTCAATACCAACCTGCATCAGGTGTTTCTGGATGTCGCGCAACACTACGAGGGCCGGTCCCTGCAGGGCATCCTTCTGTTTTCCGATGGCGCCGACCTGACGCAGGAGGCCTCCGGTATTTCCCCCGAGTTTACCGAGACCCTGACGCGGCTGAACGGGCCGGTCCATACTTTTCAGGCGGGGAGTAACGAGGGCTTCAAGGACCTGGCCATCGATAAAGTGGACGCCACGGATTTCGGATTCATTCACCAGCCGTTGAATATTTCGGTTTCGCTGTCCGCACGGTCCATCGGCAAAAAAAATATTCCCCTCGTGCTGAAAGAGGGCGACAAAATCCTGGTCTCCAAAATTGTATCGCTGAAAGACGATCACCTACGGTACACGGCGGACCTTCAGTTCACGCCCACCTCTCTCGGCAAGCGTATCTATACGCTCAGCGTGCCGGTGTTCGCGGGCGAGGCGGTGGAAGTCAACAACCGCTGGAGTTTCGAGGTCAAGGTGATCCGCGACCGGGTGCGGGTGCTTCACCTGAACGGGCGGCCTTCGTGGGATTCGCGGTTTCTGCGGGAGGTGCTCGCCAACAATCCCAAGGTGGACCTGCTGTCGTTCTTCATTTTGCGGGAGTTGGCCGATGACGTGGGCGCCTCCACATCCGAGTTGAGTCTGATTCCGTTTCCTTCCAACCTGCTGATCAGCGATTACCTCAATTCGTTCGATCTGGTGATTTTTCACAACTTCAAGTTTTCCCCGTACATCGACAAGAAAAACCTGGCCAACATCAAGCAGTATGTAGAGCAGGGCGGGGCGTTTCTGATGATCGGCGGTAATCTTTCGTTTCAGAGCGGCGGGTACGATCGCACCCCGGTGGAAGATATTCTTCCCATGCGCATCGGTTCCGGTTCCCGGGAGTTTCTGCTGGGAGAACTTCAGATGGGCGTTCAGCCGAAACTGGCTCACCATCCCGTGCTCCGTCTGGAAAACGACCCGGCGCAAAACGCGAAGGCCTGGAAATCCCTCCCTCCCATTCAGGGGGCTAATATCGGGCTGACTCCGGTGAAGGGATCGCATGTGCTGGCCACCATCCGCAAACATAAAACCGATGTCCCGGTGCTGGTCACCCGCCGGGTGAAAAAGGGGCGCACCATGGCCATCGCCACGGACTCGTCCTGGAACTGGAATTTCCGGCGCGTCGGCGAGGGGGGAAGCGGGCGCTATTACCAGAAATTCTGGGGAAACGTCATCGCCTGGATGACCGGCGAGCCGGAGACCTATCCCATCCAGGTGGAGACCGACAAGGAAAAATACCGGGAGCATGAAAAGGTGATCATTCATTTCAAAGTCAGCCGGCAGGATTACAATCCCGTGCCCGGAGTGGAGGTGGACCTGGTGGTGAAATCCCTGCCCCAGGAGCGGGAACGAGTCCGGCAAACGTTGACCACCGATGAACGGGGGGAGGGGCGGTTCGAGTTTGCGCCGGGCCGGGAAGGATTTTATTCGGCGCAGGTGTCTCTGACTTCCGGCGGTGAGGTGCTTTCGGGGGAAACCCGCTTCATCGTGTTCAGTCCCCAGGTCGAGTTTCAAAAACCGTTGGTGAACGAGGCGCTGCTTAAGGCGGTTTCAAAAGTGACCGGCGGCCGGTACCATTTCCTGGAGGCCGGAATGAAGATCGAAAACCTGCCGTTTCCCAACCCGGAAGTGGAGATCAAATCCAGCTCCCGGATGGTTTCGTTGTGGGACAGCTGGTGGACGTACGGTTTGATCGTCGGATTTCTTACGGTGGAATGGTGGCTCCGCCGCAAATCCGGCCTCTCCTAACCCTAACCGGCCTGCTCGGCCCTCTAGGGAGGGAGGCGGCTTGCTGACAGTTCACGGCAAGCGATGAGTTCCGTGCGCAATGCAGGGTTTAAAATTATCTGTGGAGGTATTCCGTCCGGCGAACCGCCACCGGTAATATTTTACTTTGGAATGCGAAGATAACGGTTTGGTTCGCCCAAATGCCTCAGCGAAATTTGCTCCGGGCCTTGCCCGGCCCTCGTATTTCCTGTAATATCAAATCGGTAAAGCTGTTTCATCGCCTTCCTTGAGATGTGAACCCCTTGTATTGTTGAGACACGATGGAAAAACACAATAACAAAAGCCTCCGAATCCGGTCCTGGATACGCGACCGGGTCCTGTTCCTGGCGATGATGATCTTTGTGGCCGGGGCGGGGTTGTACATGGGCGCGGGCAAATTGATTCCGCACGACAGCATCTGGCTGCACCCGGTCAAGGAATTCTTCCTGCTGATCTCCATGATCGGCGTGGTGTCGCTCGGCTACGAATTGTTTCTGCGGGAGCTCACCTTCAATGAATACAAGGAAGCCCTGCAAGACATCGTCAACCCCCACGCCGTGCGGTTAGGCATTCAGGGGATTTACAAAAACCGCTCGGAGCTGGGCCAGGCGGTCACCTTCCAGAGTTTGTTCAAGGACGTCAAGCGCGAGATTTTCATTGGCGGCACGTCGCTGTTGTCCATCTCCACGGGAAGCCGTGATCTGCTGAAGGAAAAGGCGTTGAGCGGCATTAAGGTCAAACTGCTGGTCATCGACCCCGATTCGGAAATCGTCGAATTGATCACGCGGCAGATCGGCGGCAAGGCGACCCTCAAGAACGAAATCAAGACGTCGCTGTTGCTGCTGCAGAAACTGCAGGATGAAATTGAAGAGATGAGTCCGTCCTCAGGCAATGGAAAACTGACCATTCATACCTACAGCATCATTCCCTCCCATTCCTTCATTTCCTTGGATGAAGGCAGTTCGAGCGGGTTTATGGTCGCCGATATCGGTCCGTACCTGGGCCGCAACCATCCGCGTCCCAGTATGATACTGGTCAAAAAGAAAAACGGTCTGTACGATTATTATGTGGAACTGAACCGGACGCTCTGGGAAGTGAGCAAGCCCCTGTTACCGGAACCGCACAAGCCGTCCGAAGAGAAAACCCGCACCCAAGTCTTTGTGAGCGGAAAAGAGACGGAATATTACGATGGCGCAACGAAGAACTGGAAGCCGGCGGTGATTTGCAATCCCCTCAACCAGTGGCGGGGCATCAAGGGCAGTCAATGGGTGTGGGTCCGCGAACAGATCACCCTTGAGGAAGCCAAAACCGGAAGCAAGAACAAATTCCGCCTGCAGTTCGGGATTCCCAACGGCAAGGCCCAATCCGTCAAGCGGGCGGAACTGTATGTGCGCAGCGATGACACCTGCCACATCACCGTCAACGACGTGTCGCTGAAGCAGGAATACGGCGGCGCGGATTTCCCCGACCCCTTCATCATCGATTTCGATCAGTACCTGAAGGAGGGCACCAATACCGTGACGTTCGAAGTCATCAACTACGCCAAGCCCGACGTC
>SMUZ01054135.1_pt1 | contig 32366 bp, 27 predicted proteins | sample 2456421 | NCBI WGS metagenome assembly SMUZ01 (sample SAMN11095932, study PRJNA526329) | marine sediment metagenome | biome: Marine sediment; feature: Surficial sediment; material: Deep marine sediment; isolation source: Hadal surficial sediment | place: Pacific Ocean | collected 2014-11 | depth... | reverse complement strand
GTGGATGAGGACGAAATCGAATTCAGCGAGAATATATTTTTGAGTGTCACTTGTTATTTTTCTTTCGGTGTTTATCAGATCGAACGCGTGGAAAATCTGCCCCACAGGACGGCTCCTGCCAGTCCCGCAACCAGCGTGACGCCGCTTATCGTCAGGCCATCTTTGAAACCTTCCGGAAAATAATCAAACACCAGGGTATGCCGGCCCGGACCCAATTGCACCGCCCGGTAAAAATGATTGGCCTGCAGGATGGATCCCTCCTGTCCGTCGATGGTCACCGTCCATCCGGGAAAATAGGAATCCATCAGGACCAGGAAACCATTACCCTCCTGCGAGGTTTTGACGGTGACCTGGTTGGGCCGGTAACTCACTTCTTCCACCTTTCCTTCAAAATGATCCGTTGGCTCAAACTCCACCGGCTGGCTCAGCAGCACTTCTTTGAGCGGGTCGAACGATTCGTCGTAATAGGTATTCAGCAGTTGCGGTTCCCGTCCCCTGCGCACCTGCGGCACCAAATAAGCGCGCGGCAGTGCTCCCGGAAGCGCCTGCAGCCGTTCGGGCCGTATGACCGGCCGGCCCTGTGCAAACTCGGTGGGCCGGTCCCCGTCAATCCAATGGGTGACATTGCTCCTTTGGAGAATGCGAAGACGTCGCTCCCTGGAAGAGCTGTGGAATATTTTTTCCCAGAGTCGATGATCTTTCAGCTCCAATCCCAGGCCCGGGATGCCGTTCACATATCCCACCTCATGTATCATTCCCCAATAAGGATAAAAATGCTCCTTGGCCGCCAGATATCCCGCCCGGATGCCGGGCTCGTTGGGAAACCCCTTGTACAGGGGATTCTCCGTTTTCCCGGTGTAAAGCCGGACGGGTTCCTTATTGTGTTTGATCCGCTCCAACAATTGTGGAGGTTGTTCATAAAAACTGCGGGGCATCAAAGGCATGACCTGAGAACCGCTGGCGGTCAAGTCCACCGCGATCAACAGCAATACGCCGGCCCGGAACCAGACCTCCTTTAAACGTTTAAAGTAAAACAGGGTGTACCCCAAACCGAAAACCATCAGCAGGAGAATGGGAATCTCGGGCCGGTAGTTGGGCTGGACCACCGCGGCGATCCCCAATATTGAAAATATGAGAATCAAAAAAGTCACAATGCTTTTTATGCCAATTTCGCGGTTTTGTGCCACCCGGATCAGATAATCGAACATGTGGCCTGTTAAAAAGATCAATGCAAACGCGGACAGGAAAAAATATTTCTCCGGGAATCTGAACAGGTCGAGAAAGGGCGTCACTGAATAAATCCAGCGATACACCGGGTTATGGCTCCCCAAAGCCAGGAAAATCCCTGCAAAAAATACCAGCAACCAGAACAAGACCGCCGGGTTTTTGCGGTTCAAAAACGAGAAGCCCAGAAAAACCACAGCAAACAACCCCATATAAATATTGATATAAAAAGTGTTAATGCGGAAAATGCCGCTGGTTCCGTTGAGGTATTTGTCAAAATCGAAGGGCAGCAGAAGCTGTGCCAGCTGACTCGCCGCCATGGACCGGTAGGCGTGGTCGGCAAAGGGCATTCCCCCCTCCCGGACCGACCAATGGGTCAACTGGTAAGTGGGCACCAGTTGTAATGCCGACAGCCCCAGCGCCATTACCAAAAGCAACCCCAGGGCGGCCACCCTGCCCGGCTTGTGCAGGCTGCCCTCATAATAGGGGACCAACAGCAAAGTATAGGCGGCCAGCAGCAGGCCGGTTAAAATGGACACTTCCGGGCAGGCGGCCAGGGTCTGACACGCCAGGGCCAAAACGGCTCCGGCCAGCCAGCCGATCCTCTTTTCTAAAATGAACGCCTGGAACAACAGGAAAATCAGCGGCAGCCAGACCGCCGCCAAAAAAAAATTGCTGAGCATCGTTGAAGAAATAAAAAAACAGCTCAGGCAGGCGGTCAGCGCGGAGGCCAGTGCGGCGGTCCAGGACAGTCCCCAACTTTTGACCAAACCGTAGACGGGAAGTCCCAGGATCATCACATGGAACAGATAAAACCAGTTGATGGCCAGCGAAACGTCGTTTAAAAAAAACAACACGCTCGGTGGATAGAACACACCCGGATGAAACGCGGCCATGAAAGGGGTACCGGAATACAGGTAGGGATTCCAGAAAGGCAGACTTCCGGCATGGTAGGCCTGCGACAGGAAGAATTTGATCGGGTAAGTGACAAAACCGAAATCGCTATAGAAGAGAAACTGTTCCGAAAAAATAAAGGAATTAAAAAACAGCCCGATGGCGAGGAGCAGCAGCCCGATTCCCAGGAGGGTCTCCGAACCGCGCAGGAAATTTCTGTCTACAATTCTTTGAAAAAGATTCACTGTATGAAGGCGCACGAACCCCGGCCCCGCTGGTTAATCCCTCAACTGTCGGTTGTATTCCATGTCGAACAACATGGCGAATAAAAGAAACAGCAATCCCATCAACGACAGGAACGCGGCGAACAAAGCCGTCACCGGAGTGACATGGCCAACAAAGATGCGGTAGAAAAAATAATAAATCCCCATGCCCGACCCGATGGGAAAGGCGATGAATCCCAAAAAATAAAAGAATACCAGGGGATGAAAATCCCGGATCACATACTTGCCAAACATCCTTTTGAAAAAACACCTGAAGAGCAACAGGGAGATATCGGGAATCACCTTGTACAGACGGATTCCGGACTGTTCTCCAATTCCGTAAACCGGACGGATGGGGACATCCACCACCCGCATGTTTTCAATATTGAGTTTGACCAGAATATCGTTCGGCACGCCGTAGCGCTGAAAAATCTTATCGATGTCGATACTCTGTAACGCTCTCAGCGACATGGCGGTGAACCCGCATTGGGAATCCGCCACGTGCCAGTAACCGCTGGCGATTTTCGTCAACAGGGAAAGCACCGCATTGCCGATGTAGCGGTAATGCGGAATCATGTTCCACGCTTCACCGTGAAACAGCCGGTTGCCCTTCGAATAATCGGCGATGCCGGAGACGATGGGATCGACAATATGAGGCAGATCGTCGGGATGCATCTGCGCATCGCCGTTCATCACCACCGTGATATCCATTTTGTTTTCGAGGCTGGCCCGGTATCCCGATTGAATGGCCCCTCCCACCCCGCGGTTCTCCTTATGCCGGATCAGTTCCACACGGCGGTCCGTGCGCAAAAACTCCTCAACGATATCCGCGGTTTTATCGGTACTGCAATCGTCGACGACAAATACTTTGTCCACCCAGGGCGGCAGGGTCGTCAGGACCTTGAGGATCAATTTCTCTTCATTATGTGCGGTCACCACCACAGCAACCGATTTATTTTCTAACATGGCCTTCCAGTGTCTCAGGCAGGATTTGGAACCGCATTGAAAGGGCGTCGGGACCTTAAAAACCCCATTTATTAATGGTAACGAATATAAAAAACAAAAAAAGATTTTTTTTGCAGGGCCCCGTTAACAGCGGCGGAAAGGATTTTCGCGGGATGCGCACCTCACCCGGGAAATTGACGCAACGCTTTCCGGTAGGCCATCAACTGCCGGACATTGCCGATCCGGTCTCGCGCCTTCATTATTGCCGACCGGGCCTCCGGTTCCTTCTGCAATTTTCTAAGGGTTCCGGCCAACTCCAGATGAACCCTGAAGGAGTACGGGTCGAGGCGCGCCGCCTGATTGAAGAACTCCAACCCCTCCTGCAACCGGCCCTGTGCCGTCCGCAACAACCCCTGCCCCATGTGGACCTCAAAGGTACCGGAAAATTCCTGCTGGAATTGGTCCATCCATAACTGCGCCTTCCCCAAACGTCCGGTCAATACCAGATTGTCCAGGTAGTTCAATCCCCACTCCTGGTTACGATACCCCAGAAAACTTCTCTGCATTTCCAGAACTTCCCGTTCCAGATCATATTCTTCAGCAGCGTGAAAGTAATTTCTCAACGAAATGATCCAGGCCACGGGGATATGGATCCAGTCCACATCCCGACCACTCTCCGGCCGGGCCAGTTCCATCTCCAGTAAATTTTTAAACTCCCGCCAGGACTGCCGGTGCGTGGGCCGGGGGTGTTGCATCACCAGAGCCGGGGAGTCGTACTGCAATAACACATTGCGATAGGGTTGCCAGTGTCCGGTGAACTTGGTTTGCTCAAACAGGGTCTGGTTCGCCTCCAGAACCACGGGAGCCGCCGCGGCGTTCCGCTGAATAAACTCCTGGGAATAATCCGAGATCCCCTCCAGAGTTTTTAAATCATATTTCGCGGAATCCGGGAGGAAAAGGTTCGGATATCTTCTGGGAGTCATAAGACCGGTGCGGTGAGGTGAAATCAGATCCCACACGGTGACCGCCGTCACGTCGTCCCGCAGGCGCCGCACATCCTGATTGTAGTTGTAAAAAAACCACGACAGGCCGGAAATGAACACCGCCCGGTCGGGAAGGGTCAAATACACGCTGCGGGTCATCGATTCGGAAAGATGATTCCAAGAGTGGTCCACCCGAAAATAGTTTTTCCCTATCGCCCAGGGAATGGATAGACCGAGTGCAATGAGAACGACCATGCCCACCACCCCGGATGCATTCGATATTCCTGTTGTGCGTCGGTCCCGCGAAGCGTCCGGGTTGGGCCGTTGCCACCATGCCGTGTACAGGATATAGTAAAGAGCCAAGGCCGTCAGCAGAGTCACAACGACATAGGAAGGCAAAAAAGCCTCTCCCCGCCAGGAAACAAAAAAAGCCGCATTGGTTGCCACGATCACCGCAAAGAACAGAAACAGCGGCAGGCTTTTTCTGAAACACACCACGGCTCCAATTAAAAACCCGACAACCGATGCCCAGGACAAGCTATGGGCCACATCCCCGATAAACACCTTCATCACATGCCCCGTTTTGGAAAACCACCCGGCGATCCCGGTCATCATTGAAGCGCCGGTTTCCGCCACTGCGGCGGCACCCGCCGCGGGACTTAAAACGCTAAAGTGACTGTGCGAGTCTTTCCGGTCGGTAATCTGAAATAAAAATCCCTTAACGGTCTCGGGGTTGCCCCAATCGAAAGTCGGTTCGGTTAAGGAACGGATCGGCAGATACGCATACACCAAAAACCCCAAAAGGAAAAACGAGATGCATAAGGAAAGATGTTTCCAAGGATTTTGCCGGCACCAGAAAAAAAACAGAATCAGGATGGCGGGCAGATAAAATGCCACCGTGCCGTGGTTCCCGGCACTCAATCCATACACCAGGGCCGCCGCATACAGATAACGGATGTCCTCCTGTTCTTTCCATTTCAACAGGGCCAGTACGATGGACACGGTAAAGAAAGTGTGGAGCGTGTACACCTCCGCCAGCATGGTGTTGCTCCAGAACGGCAGGCAAAAGGCAAAAAATCCCACCGGCATCAACGCGGGCCATAGAAAGGACTCCGAGGACTCCTTGCCGGCCAGGACTCTTAGAAACGATACCGAAGCCGCGTATAACACCAGCAGGGCCAAACAAGCCATCAGGCTGGAAAACAGATTGACCTTGAAAGGAACCGACCCCATCGGAAAGAAAGTAACCGCCTTGGCCATCAGGTTGTAAATCGGAAACCCCGCCGGATGGCTGATCCCCAGCGTAAAAGCTGTATTCACAAATTCCGGGGTATCGCGGTAGAAAACGGTGGGGGACAGGGTGGATAAATAAATGAACCAGGAAATAACTAAAAGAAGGGGTAGGAATATCTTAAATGGAGGGGAATCGTCGTGGGATGACATAAGGTTAAAAAGAAAACTCTTCCCACCCCGGGGGGTGGGAAGAGCCTCTCAATGGTTAAACTGAATCCAAAACTTTAAGTCAACTCATCTCTGGATAGCACCCAGAGAGTTAACCGGAGATGGCACCCAGAGAGTTAACCGTGAATACTTTTGCCGTGTTGTTCATGTTGATGCCGGTACCCGTCCAAGTAGTTTCATCAGCAGAAACGTCAATCGACACGGCGGCAGACTGAATGTAACCATAAGTGGTTAACAGAGCGGTAGCTTGGGTACAAACTCCGGCGGAACCCGAGTCGGCCCAGTAAGCCTTACACGCCAGATAGATATTATGAATGTTGGACTTCACGTCGGAATCGTAAGCCCGCGCTTTGTACTGGTTGAACTGCGGAATAGCGATGGCCGCCAAAATACCGATAATGGCGATAACGATCAGCAGTTCGATCAGGGTAAAACCTTTTTCGTTTCTAATTTTTGACATGCTGAATACTCCTCCTGAATCATCAATAATACTTGCTGTTAAATATAATAACCTTGCGGTAAAACCTAAAACTTCTTGGGGTCCTCGCCCAAAACTCTAAACTCGTATTCGGTTTTGTAATTAGGTTGCAATACCAATGCCATTCACTGGATACATCCCATATAAATCGATATTTGCCTTAATTTTCAAATAGTTGTGAATTTTAAACCCGGTGGTGGCCGGCCGGTGGACCGCCGGATTCACCCGAAAATAGACAATTTCTGTCACTCTCTGGGACAAAATTTGGGAAACTCTTAATGGCCAAAGGGGATTCCCCTCTGGTTCGCACCGAAACAGAATGGAGATTACTTTAGAGATATTCATGTATGATTCTTTCGGGGGAAACAGGCTTTACAAAGCATCGCCGGTGATGCCTGGCGAACAGTCGGGTTAAGATTGGAACGGGAGGGACCACCGGATGGACTGATTACAATAGATTGATATCTCCCCTATGATCGATAGAGAACGAGTTGCTACTGTTTATATTCATGGCGGAAGCCGAATAGTTCCAGTCGATTCCGCCGGAGGTGACGCTGACATTAGAGGATTGTATATAGCCCCAGGTGGTTTGCTTGGCTATGGTTAAGGTGCAAGTGTTTCCGGAGCCATCAATTCCCCAATAGGCTTTGCAGGCGATGTAAATATTATGCAAATTGGCTTTGGCGTCACTGTCGTAGGAGCGGACTTTATACTGACTAAACTGGGGAATGGCAATCGCCGCCAGAATACCGATAATGGCGATAACAATCAATAATTCAATCAGGGTAAATCCACTTTCAGAATCAGTAACTTTTCCTCCCAAACCTTTCAATCGCGCAATGTTTTTCATTCTCTCTCCTCAAATTTCCTTTGGTTCACATAAACCATGCAAAGGAAATGCCATGTTCGCCCTGCTTTCCAGTATAAGAACTAAACGTTAATATTTCAAATGGTTATAATAGATTTTTCAATAACCCTTGGGCTAAATTCAGGTTAAACCTCACTTTCACCCTTACAACTGACAAATTTGGGGAGTAATTGGGGAGGACCCGCCCAAATAGCTTGGACTCCGCCCCAATTCAGGGTAAGGTTTTGCAATAAAAGCCAAAAACGACCATGAACAGCTCCTCCAGACAAAAATCAGGAATTTTAGGTGGAACCTTCGACCCGGTGCATTTGGGACATCTGGGTCTGGCGTGTGACGTTCTGGAAAAAATGCATCTGGACCGGGTGTGGTTTATCCCCGCCTGGCGGTCCCCCCATAAACCGGACCGGGTTTCAGCCGGGGCCGATCATCGTCTTAACATGCTGAAAGAAGCTCTGGCTCGGTTCCCCAAGTTTCAAATTTCCGAAATCGAGCTCCACCAAAAAGAAATTTCCTATACTATTAATACCCTCACCGCACTTCATCAACGGCACCCCGACCACGACTGGTATTTGATTCTGGGGATGGATACGTTCCACGACTTCGCTTCGTGGAAACAGATCCGGGACATCCTTAACACCGTTCACCTGGTCGTCGCCACCCGCCCCGGTTATCCAGATAGCCCAACACCAACAGCCCTGTCCTCTCTAATGGAAAATCTGCCCTTCACTTATCAATTGGACCGGGAGGCCAACGGGACTCAAACCTTTGTCTTGCGGGAGACAGAAAAGACGGTGATTTTTTGCGACATCGAGCCTTTGGACATTTCGTCCAGCGAGATCAGAAGCCGGATAAAGTCCAATTTATCAGCCAAAAAGATGTTGCCACCCGAAGTCGAACGGTATATCATGACCCATCTTTTATACCAAGCAAATCCCCAGCCGCAACCTGAATGAAAGAGCCTTTAAGCGAGCTTCAACAAATGGTGGTGGACGCCGCCACCGATAAAAAAGCTTCCGACATCATCATTCTTGATCTAAGAAACCGAACCGATTTGACGGACTTTTTTTTCATTTGCAGTGGACGGTCCAAGGTTCAGGTGCAGGCCATTGCGGACAGTATCCTGGAGCGATCCTACCAAAGCCCCTATAAAGTGTCTATCGTGGAAGGCCGTTCCACCGGCAACTGGATCATCCTGGATCTGGGAGATTTGATGGCCCATGTGTTCCATTACGAAACACGAATTTATTACGACCTGGAACGCTTGTGGGGAGATGTTCCCGTGATCGCTGAGATGAGTGGATAATCGAATGTGGAGAATTTTAAAAAATGAAGTACAAAGACCTGCCGGCAATCAAATCCAAGTTACAGAATATTCGCGCCCACCTGCTGGGCGGAATCGAAAAAAACCTCAAAACAAGCAAGGATGAGGAATTCACCCAGCTCGTTCCGGATATCACCGACGACGCCACACGGTCCAGTTCGCAGCAGATGCTGCTCAACCTCGGAGAACAGGACCGCGAACAACTGATCCAGGTGGAAGAAGCCCTCTATCAAATCGAAAACGGCGGGTATGGGATCTGCAAATTGTGCGAGGCGCCCATTCCCGAAGCCCGGTTGACCCTGGTCCCTTTCGCCCAGTATTGCGTGGCCTGCCTTAACGAAATCGAGCAGGACCAGAAAAACAACCGGAGCAACGGTTCGGACCCCTTCGAAGCCTTTTAAGTTCCCCTTTTCAGAGCCCCGCCGGGCAATTCCCACCTGCGGGCCAAAATTGGTTATACTATTATAAATCAACTCAAACAGGGGCCTGCCACGTGTCTTTAAGGCTTATCATAACCTTTATCCTATTCGTTCTGCTGACCACCTACTTCACTTTCCTGAATCCGGGAGACATCGAAGTCCGCCTGACCCAGGACCGGACGCTCCAGGTTCCGGTGGTGGTGTTTCTGCTGGCTTCGGTTCTGGTGGGGGCGTTGTTGACCTCCGTCTTCACCGGTTTCAGCCGCATCCGGAAATCTTTCAAATCGTTTCTCAAAACCCGCTCCCAGGTAAACAGAACGCACCGGCAACAGCGGTGGGAAAAACTGTTTCAAAAAGCCGAAATCGCCGTGGAGGGCGGACACCGCGAAAAGGGCCTCGCGCTTCTTAAAAAAATTCTGAAAGACAACCCGCACCACATCCCTTCGCTGATTCACCTGGGCAACCTGTACCGGCACATGGGGAAAACCCTGAAGGCGATCGAAACCCATCAGCAGGCCGTCGACCAAGACCGGGTCAACCCGCGGGCCCTGCAATGCCTGGCTGAAGATTTCGCCGCCGCAGGACAAACCGAACAGGCTATCGAAACCCTGAACCAGGCGCGCCATCTGGAACCCGATTCCCTCTTTATCCTGCGCAAACTCCGCCAGGCCTACCGGAACCAGGGCGACTGGAACCAGGTTCTGCAGATTCAAAAATCCATTCTGTCGCACGTCTCGGACCCCCAAGACCTTGAACGGGAAAAGGAATATTCCGGTCAGATCGCCTATTTCAGAGGATGCGAACGGCTTCATCAACAAATGATCGAGCCGGCGATTTCCGAATTCAAGCGCGCCATCAAGGAAAACCCGCTGGCGCTCCCTCCGTATATTCAACTGGGAGACCTGTACAAGGAAGCCGACAACCTGAAAGCCGCGATCAAAATCTGGAAATCCGGCTTCCAACAAACCGGCTCGCACATTTGCCTGCTTCGCCTGCGTCAGGCCTATGAACAATCGGAAAAACCGGATGAGGTGATCAAGCTCTATCAGGAAGCGGTCCGCGCTTCGAGAAATTCCGAAAAGGAAACCCTGGCGCTGGTCCTGGCGGAAATGTATATCGACCAAGGCCAAATGGAAGAGGCCATGCAAACCTTATGGAACATTGCCGACCCGTCCATCTCGGCGCACCTGCTCCTCATCAAGGCACACCAGGACCAGAATCAGGAGGACAAAGCCGATCAGGTGATCCGCGCCGCCCTGAAAAAAGTGACCTCTTCACTTTCCAGGTTTATCTGCCGGCAATGTCGTGAGGAATTCGAACAATGGTCCGGGGTGTGTCCGCAGTGTGAGGCGTGGGACAGTCTCGATACCGCCCTGCATCAAACGCTGTAACGGGTAACGGGGGACAACGGAACTCAGGCAGGAAGAACGCCGCCGGGAGGGCCCACCCGCGCCGACCCGATTGGCGTCATAGGAAAGCACAAAAAATTTTCAGGGATTCATCAAGTTGGCGTCCATCAGCTTGGTGCCCTTGGCGTAAGTCTTCGCTGACAGCAATCGCTCATTGTTCAATTGAAAATAAATACCCCGCTCGGGATAACGCATCACCTGCGCCGTCAACGAGCTGGGCAGGCCGTACTCGCCGATCACCATCTCATATTTGACGCCCAGCTTGATGCCGCTCTCGGACTTGAAGGTCCCTTTAAAGGTAGGGCCGATTTCAATCCCTTCGATCTGGGTGCCGTTGGACATAGCCCGCAGCACCAGACCGTGCTGGGCATAAGTGATCTTGATGCTGTCGCGGTCCTGGCTGGCGCCACGAACCACTTTCACCTTATCGGGAATGCCCAGCACCTCGATCGCCTGGTTCAAAGGCATGCCGGGCGACAGGTTCCCACCGATTACAATTTGACCCGGAGCCAGAGTCGGCTTTTTTTCATCGGCGGCAAACGCCCCGCTGGCCAACACACTCATCAACAGGACCCCAATTAACGTTTTTCCGGTTCTCACGATGCTCTCCTCTATGTGATTAACAACGGATCAGAAAACGCCCAACCCGAACACACACCGATCCGGGCCGGAATCGTATAACTTTTTTGGATTCAAGGTATTAACCCATTATAAGCGGTTTTTTTCGGGATGGGTAGGTCAATTTGCCATTTCTCCCCAAACTTTCAAGGACTTCTGCGGTTTTGGGCGGTAGGGGGGCAACCATGCTGGGGGCTCATTCGGAGGCCAGATTCCGTCTGCGGTCTCTTTTTTTGCGGGTTTTGTCCTTCTCAAACTGGCGCCAGCGCCGGGGATCCTCTCTCAACTGGGGGAGGCTGTCTTCGGCCTCCCCCTCCAGCCATAAATCCTCCAGAACAGTGGACTTATTGACGGATTTTCGAGCCTCCTTCGGCAGATATTTGCGGCGCTCCTCGGCCTCTTTTTGGGTCAGGCCCAGCTCCATCTCCAACAGGTCCCGGCCCGCCAACCCCTTTTTCCGCTTCGCCAGAGCCTCGCCGCGCAGGCGGATTTCCCGGCCGTTCACCAGCCCCGATTTCCACGAATCCGGGATGCCGGAAAACCCGTGCAGCGCTCCCGCCCAGGCCCCGACCAGAGCACCCAGCTTGTCCGCCTCGCGTCCCAGATTCAGGGTCCCGGTCAACACCGGGGCAAAGTCCCCGCCGCGCGTCAACAAGTGACCCAACGCCAGCGGCAGAAGGGTGAGGGCATGACCCTGCGTGGCATGCACAATTTTCGTTCCGATATAAGAAGACGCGTTGTCACAAATCCAGGCGGGCAAACTCTCGGGTGCGCCCTTAAATTGATCGGCCAGGCCTTTAATCGTGCGGCTCATGGCCTCCGGGTCTTTTTCCTGCAACCCAAAGCGGTCGGGATAGTTGTCCCGGTACCAGGCTTCGGCGGTGGCGCAGAACTCCGCCGCTTCATGCAATAAAGCCGCGGCCTCCGGCAAACTTTTTTCATTCAACAACCGTGCGGTGATAAACCCGGTCAACGCCGTGCCCGTCACTTCCCACGGATGACGGCTCAACAACAGGCCGGTTTGAATACCATATTGCATCAGGGTTTTGGACGGTCTCTGCTGGTACAACGCCAGCGGCACCGCCATCGAAAAATAACAGGCGTAGGCCGAGACCTGATCCGCCCTCAGCGGCTCGGCCCGGTTGGGGATGTCCTGCACGCTTTTATAAAAGCAGCCTTCCGGACGGCGGAACACGCCGAAATAGTTTTCCGGTCCGTGGGCACTCAAGGTCACCAGCAGATTGGAAATATCATCGCCGTTCGGCTTTTTGGTTTGCAGGAGAGCATCGCACACCGCCAGCGCGCGTTGCGTCTGCACGCCGTACAGACCCGCCATGCGATACTGCTTGATGCCTTTTCCTATATAAGGCCGGACATCGTGGTAGCGGTCGACCTGTTTGAAATACTGCTTCACCGTCTCCGGCTTGAGACCCTTGACCGACTGCCCCAGCGCATCCCCCACCGCCATGCCGAACCAGCTTCCCAGAATTTTGTCCTGCAGATCGTTCATAATCCGTGAAAAATAACATGAACGCCTCCCTTTTGCCACCGCATGAGATAAATACAAACAAAACCGAGATCCTTCGCGGAGCTTATCCTGAGCCTGCCGAAGGACTCAGGATGACAGAACGTGACAGTTAAATGTCATTCTGAGGAACGATCAGCGACGAAGAATCTGGGTAATCTCTCCTGCTAATCCTGTAACCCTGTCTGATGAATTTAGTTTATTCCACAGGGATGAGGACGGTGGGGGTGCTCTGGCGGGCGGGGAAGAGGGTGGCGGGGTGATCGCCCAGCGCCCGGCGGGCGGAGTCCATCGCGATCTCCGGATGATTATTCGATTCGCTCAAGTGCATCAGCACCACGGTTTTGAGGGCGTCATGTTTGACCTGCGCCAGCAGATCCGCGCAGGCCTCGTTCGACAAATGCCCGACGTCGCTTTGGATCCTCTGCTTGAGCGGCCACGGGTAATGACCGTTCTCCAGCATGCGTTCGTCGTGATTCGATTCCACCAGCAGAACGTCGCAGTCCTGCAACTTGTCTACGATCAGCGGGGTGATCCGCCCGAGGTCGGTGATGTGTCCCAGCTTCTGCGAACCGCACCGTACCACGTAAGCAACCGATTCCGCCGCGTCGTGCGGGGTGCGGAACGACTCAACCGTTAAATCCCCGACCACGGTTTCGTCTGCCGAGCCGATGGTCCGCCAGTCGACGTGCGGGGGGACGTGCCGCCGCATCGCCTCGCGCGTGCCGCGCGTGCCGTAGATCGGAGTCTCGTGTTTTTTAGTGAGGGCGCCGGCGCCGCTGATATGGTCGGTATGTTCGTGGGTGAGAAACAGGGCGGTGACATCCTGCGGTTCGCGGTGGATGTGCGCCAGGCGCTTTTTGAGGACGTGCGGCCCGAGGCCGATGTCGATCAGGATGCGCGCCTGTTTGCTTTCGATGTATACGGCGTTGCCCTTACTGCCGCTGGCGAGTACGGAAAATTGAAAAATGGTCCTCCCCTTTCCGCGGAGTACCTCCGCTGGCCGGGCCACGCCCGGCGGGAACCTAACACCCAGATTCTTTCCTTCGGCAAGCTCAGGCCAGGCTCTTCAAATAAAAATCAAGAGAAGGAATCCCCCCTAACCCTCTTTACAAGGGGGGATAAAAGCTCCCCCTTCTCCGAAGGGGGCTGGGGGGCTTTTTCCTTAATCCTTGATCCTGTCTATTGTTTTAATTAACGATCAATCGTGCTCGATCTGGGCTTTCTGCAGTTTGCCGCTGTAATCGACGTAGACCGATTTCCATTCGGAGAAGATTTCGAGCGCCGCTGTGCCCGCCTCGCGGTGGCCGTTACCGGTGCCCTTGGTGCCGCCGAACGGCAGTTGGATTTCCGCGCCGATGGTCGACGCGTTGATGTAAGTGATTCCGGTATCCAGAGTCTCCATAGCCTGGAAGGCCCGGTTGACGTCACGCGTGTAAATGGCGGACGACAGGCCGAATTTGGAATCGTTGACGATCTCCACCGCCTGCTCGAAGCTGTTGCAGGGGATGATGCAGAGCACCGGCCCGAAAATTTCCTCCTGGGCGATGCGCATTTTGGAAGCCACGTCGGCGAAGATCGTCGGCTGGTAAAATGATCCGTTCTTGCAACCCTTGCCGGTGGCGTAGTTGCCGCCGATGAGCAGTTTGGCGCCTTCGTTCTTGCCGATCTGTACGTAGTTGTGCACCTTGGTGCGCTGGCTTTCGTTGATGAGGGGCCCGATGTCGGTTTTGGCGAGCAGGCCGTCGCCCAGCTTCAGCGACCGGGTACGCTTGACCAGCAGGTCGGTGAATTTTTTCACGATTTTTTTGTGGGCGATAACGCGGCTGCAGGCGGTGCACCGTTGCCCGGTGGTGCCGAAGGCGCCGAAGAGGACGCCTTCCACCGCCAGATCGAGGTCGGCGTCGTCCATCACGATAATGGCGTTCTTGCCGCCCATCTCCAGCGAATACTGCTTCATATTGCGAGCGCAGGTGGAGGCGATCACCGCGCCGGTATCGGTCGACCCGGTAAAGGAGACGAGGTTGACCTTGTCATGTTCGATCATGGGCGTGCCGACTTCGGTGCCGGAGCCGGTGACCAGGTTGAGCACGCCGGGGGGCAGGCCGGCCTGTTCAAAAATTTTGACGAAGTTGACGACCGACAGCGGCGTGTCCGTCGCCGGTTTGATGACCACGGTGTTGCCGCAGATCAGCGCGGGAATCAGCTTCCACGACGGGATGGCGATGGGGAAATTCCACGGGGTGATAGCGGCAACGATGCCGACGGGCATGCGCACGGACATGCAGAATTTGTTTTTGAGTTCGGAGGGAACGGTTTCGCCGAGCAGGCGCCGCCCTTCCCCGGCGGTGTAGTAGGTGAGGTCGATGGCCTCCTGCACGTCGCCGCGGGTTTCGGTGATGACCTTGCCCATTTCGCGGGTCATGTCCCGCGCCAGGGATTCTTTGTTCTTGAGAAGCAGTTCGGCGACTTTAAACAGAATTTCACCGCGCTTGGGAGCCGGGGTGGCGCGCCATTTTGGAAGCGCCGCTTCGGCGGCGGCGATAGCTTCGTTGACGTCTTTGGCGTTGGATTTCTGGAACCGTCCCACCACTTCGTTGCAGTTGGCGGGGTTCACGTTTTCAAATATTTCTCCGCTGGCAGAGGCCTTCCATTTGCCATTGATGTGGTTTTTGAATAATTTTGCCATGGGACACCTCCGACCCTTCAGGTGTGATGCAAACGGTGATGCATTGAAGACAGGATCATGCCGCCTCCCAATCCAGGAAACTGGTGGGGTTTGATGCTTTTGAATGCGTGCCGGGGCGCGCTTTCGGGACCGTTGAACGAGATGCTTTCAACGGGAAATGAACTCCACTTTCGAATATAACAAAAGGTGGGGGGAAGTCAAGATGCCCCAAGGGGGACGTGGGACGCCACTTGGATCAGGCGGTCAGGGCTTTCTCGATATCCGCTTCGGAGACGCGGTCGACGATTTCCACGGTGCCGATGTCTTTGACCAGAATGAAGCGGATGTTTTTGTCGTGGACTTTTTTATCCCGGTACAGGGTTTCGATGTAGTCTGCGGCGGAAAATTCCGGCAGGCCGGAGGGCAGGCCGAACCGCTCGACCTGAGCCGCGATTTGGCCCACCACGTCAGCGGAGCAATGGCCCAGCTGGCGGGACAGTTTGGCGGCGTAAACCATGCCGATAGCCACCGCCTCGCCGTGCTTGTAACGGGAGTAATGGGTCAACGCCTCGATGGCGTGTCCCAGGGTGTGGCCGAAGTTGAGGATCATGCGGTAACTGCTTTCCCGTTCGTCCTGTTCCACCACGCGGGCCTTGATGGCGCAGGAGGTTTCGATGATGGCGGCCAGGCACTCGGTATCCTTCGCCAGGATTTTCTCGGAGTTCTTCTCCAGGAAGGCGAACAGTTGGGGATCGGCAATGACGCCGTACTTGATGACTTCAGCCATGCCCGCGCGGAATTCATCGGCCGGCAGGGAACTCAGGGTGTCGAGATCGATCGCCACCAGCCGGGGCTGATAAAAGGCGCCGATCAGGTTTTTCCCCTGGGGATGGTTGACGGCGGTTTTCCCGCCCACACTGCTGTCCACTTGTGACAGGAGTGTGGTGGGCACCTGGATGTAAGACACCCCTCTCAAAAATGTCGCCGCAACGAATCCGGTAAGATCGCCGATGACTCCCCCGCCCAAAGCCACCAGCAGGGTGTTGCGGTCGTACTGGTTTGCGATCAGATGATTGTAAACGGTCTGGGCGTCCTGCAGGGTTTTATGGGTTTCGCCCTCGGGGATTTCCACACATTCTACGGCCAGGCCGGCGCTCTGGAGTCCTTCGGACACAGCTTTCCCGTAGAGCGGGTTGATTGCGGGATTCGTGACCACCAACGCCCGGCGGGCCGATTTGAGATGTGAGAGATGATCGCCCAAGCGGGTAAGAAGGTTCCGGCCGATCAGGATGTTGTAGCTCCTGTCGGCCAGATCGATCTTCAGTTGTTTCATCTTTTGGAGAACGACATATCACTCCTCACGATGGTGGGAGTCACGAAAATCAGCAATTCGGAAATGTCGTCGGTCTCGGCCCGGTTTTTGAACAGATAACCGATGATGGGAATATCGGAAAAGAAAGGGACACTTCTACTACTTTCCGAGGTCGCTTTCTGATAGAGCCCGCCCAACACCGTGGTGGCGCCGTTGGCCACCAGAACTTCCGTAGAGGCTTCCTTGGTGATGATGGTCGGGATACCGAGAACAGTATTACCGAAGTCGGCGTTGTTCTGGGTGGCGAGGATTTTCATATAGATGTGCTCATCCGCAGTGATATGCGGCGTCACCCTGAGTTCCAGGTTGGCATCCACGAACTGCACCTTGGTGCCTTCGTTGGCCGACGACGTCTGCACGGGAATCCGCTGGCCACTCTGGATTTTGGCTTCTTTGTTATCCAGGGTGGTGATTTTGGGATTGGCGATAGTCCGGGATTTACCCTGCTCTTCCAAAGCTTCCAATTGGATGTCCAACATATGGTCCGAATTAAAGGTTGAAAGCAGGATACCGAATTGACCCGCGGGCGTGCCGGCGGTGCCCAAATCCACAACAAACCCGGGATCGCGTCCACCATTGTCAATAACATCCTGATCGTCCTGGAATCGGACAAAACGGTCGCCACCCGTCGTAATGACAGCGGGGAAACCGTCGGTTCTACCAAAATTAACTCTTTCCGTAAAGAAGCCCCACTCAATTCCAATTTCCTGAGAATAACCTCTTACCACTTCAATAATTTTGGCTTCGATCATTACCTGCGGGGTTCTCACGTCCAGGGTTTTGATCACCGAGATCATCTCTTCCACTTTGTCCGGAATATCGGTCAAGATCAGGGTATTGGTCCGGACATCGGCGATGATGCTGCCTCTGGGACTCTTCAACCCCTGCAGGTTTTTGATCATTTCGGCGATATCGGCATAATTGATCCGAATCATCTCCGTGATCAACGGTTCGGCCACCTGCGCGGCCAACAGGGTTGCATTGGGAACGATGCGGATGATGTTGCCTTCGCACAACCGTCCCAGAGCGTTGTTTTCCAGGATGATTTCAAACGCCTGGTTCCACGGAACATCGATCAGGCGGATGTTCACCTCGCCGGCGACATCCGGAGACAGCACCAGGTTGAATCCGCTGACTTCCGCAATAATGCGGAAGATGTTTTTGATATTGGCGTTTTGGAAATCCATCGAGAAGCTGTCTTTCACACCTCCCAACAGGGGCGCACAGGAATCCATCTCCGCGGCATTGCTTCCCAACGGGAGGTCCTGTTCGGTGGCCGGTTCGCTTTGGGCCATCGCCATGGGTTCCGGTCCGGGAGCGGCGTCCGGTTGTTCCGGCGGCGCCTGCGCTTCCAGGACCGGCGCGCTGGTGTCTTTCAGTCGAATTACCATCTCGTAGGAACTGGGGCGGAGGATTTCGTAAGAGGCGGCTTTATTGAGCCCGATTTCCAACCGCAACACCTTCGCTTCTTCAAAATAGAGAGGCTTGATGGTATTGACCACGCCCTGATTCACTTCCATGATCCCGCTCAATTCACCTTTTTCCATATTGGGGAAATCGAGCACCAAACGCAATGGATCCACCAGTTTGAACGCGGTGTATTCCAAACCCTGTGAGGCCCTTAACCGAATGGAAACCTCGCCGTTCTCCTGCGCGGTCTGCAAATCGATAATGCGGGACAGCGTTCCGGCAGGCGTGTCTGCCGCCGCCTGCGCCATCAGCATTCTTTGCGACATACTGCCCTTGGCCGGGATGATTTGAATCGATTTTTTGGCGACCGCCTTGTTTCCAATTGCAGATTGGGCGGTCTTCCCTGAGCCGGTGTCCGCCTGGGCACCATAAACAGTTGAAAGAACCAGACCCGCTCCGAGGATTATGGCAATCAAACCAAACATGAATTGACTTTTAATTGGTGTATTCACGATACGTCCTCACTCCTCTTCGTCTGGTTTGGGAAATTCAATAAATCGTGTTTGTGTAATAATTTTTCCATCATATTTTCGAAGCTGTTCCAGCACGACCACCCGGTCCAGCCCGATGGATTGAACCACGCCGAAATCCGGGCCGACAAAGGATCCCACGCGGATGGTATGGCCCTTACCATCCGGAGTTTGAATCAGACCCACGGTTTCCTGTTCATCCCAGATCACTCCGGCGAGCCTCAATTGGCCAAAACGGGACTGCAACGGTGTTTGCACCAACAGTTCGGTTTCCTCGCGTGCTCTATTGATCAATTTGTTGTACTGCTTGATTTCTTCCTCAAGCTCGGACATTTTCATACCTTGCAGGCCTCTTTTGTTTCTGAACAGCGCTCCGTAGTATTCCAGGTCCGAATACAGCCGCGGGTTGCTTTCCTTGATTCTCCGGTACAATTCAAAAGGAATAGCCGGCAGGCCGTCGATTTTGGTTGCCAGGACCACCACGGCCGACTGCGTGGGTTTACCGTCTTTCGGCTTAGGCGCGGCGCCGGGCGCTCTCTTCCCTTTTTTCTTCTTTTTCTCTTCCTCAGGAACGATCAGGGGATCAAACGGATCGCGCTTCTCAGAAAACATATACCGAAGACCGGGCGCAAACACCACTTTGGTGGTCTGGATATCCTGGCGCCCGGATTCCAAAACCCGGAGAATTTTTTCCATTCGTCTCAGAGCTTTCCGATTGATGGTGGCAAACCCGGCGAGGTTCCCCTTATGGTCCACACTGTTGAACCATTGGCCTGCAGGAGACCGGAAAAAAGCCACCAGTTTTTTGAGTTCACGGTTGGACAGCGACTGGTAATCGAACATATACCGCAGTATCATCCAAGAGCGGAATTGCTCCCTGAGTTCCGACCGCAACCGGTTGACCAGGACATCCGCATGAGGGGCATTGAACTGCCGATTCACCGGGTTGGTCAGGCGCAGAATGGAGCTCTGGTAATCGAACAGCTGGTCGACTCCGTTCACGGCCCGCTCGAACTGATCAAAAAGTTGAAGGCGCTTATTTTTAGGCATCTTTTTAACAACTTTGTTTAAAAAGTTATGGTATGCCCTCTGGCTTTTGGTCAATTTCTGGGCGTTGAGGCGAACAAATTTCCGCCCTACGGCGGACCGGAAAAACCGGATGCTCTGTGTGATGTGGCGGCGATTATAATTATTTCGAATCTGCTTTAATTTCTTACTGTAAAAGTCACTCGCCTTGAACGTACGTTTGTAAACATCATTGACCAGTGCCACATGCTCGTTGGACATTCCCAAAGCGCGCAGGATTCTCGGCTGGGTAAGCATGTTGGGGGTCACTCTTTTTTTGGACAAGATTCGCTTTTCCCGGCCAAATCCACCGACGTTATACAACTCTTGAGACAGGCTTCGCTTGGTTTTCGAGCTGGCCTTGGCCCACGCATCCGCACCCCACAGGCTATGGGTGGCAACCCACATCCCGATCGCCAGAACAACGATGAACTTTTTATTGATTTTCATTAATTGATTCATTGAGTGCCCATTCATGGCGGTCATTATTTTTACTTTTTGTCTGACAACTCGGAACCTTCGATATAAGCAAACGTGCTGGCGCTGATTTCCGTTTGCAGGATTTTGATCTGCTCCTGCTCCGGTTCGCCTTCCTCATTGGTGACGATCTTGAAACCCGGCTTCAGGCCCATTGTGAATTTTTCGATGTTTACGACCCGCAACAGGTTCTGCAGGGCATCGAAAAATCCGGCTGTCTGGTAATAGTTCCCGGCAACCGTCACGGACAGCGGAATGGATTTGTAGAAATCATTGTCTTTGGCCGGCTCCAGTTTAAAGGCGACAATATCCAGGCCCAGAAGCTCTCCAATGTCGGCGATTTTATGAATCAGTTGCGGGACCTCGCTGGCCAGAGGCAGTTGACGTTTTTTCTCCACCAGGGTTCCGGAAAGCGCCGCCACCTCTTTGGTGATCGCCTCTTTTTTAGCCCCCTCGGTCAGGTAGAGGTCCAGCTTTTTGCTGGCCTCCTCTATTTTATTATCCAGTTGCGCCATCTCATCGATATTGGGGCTGAGCAACAGAAAATAACTGGCCACCACGATCGCCACGACCAGCGCGGCGCCCATCCCCCAAAAATGCGCGGGCGTGAAATTGGCGAAGGTCCCGTAAGGTATTTTGTCAAACAACTTGTTCAGATTCATTCATCCACCTTCAGGCAGCAGATTCGGGTTTCAGAAAATGACAATAAATCGAAAATTCCTGTACCGGTACGTTTTCGATCCATTTCCGGCTTGACTCATGGAGCACCACGGCGTCAATATACGGAAACGCTCTCAATTGCTCGAGGAAGTGAACAATCGGTTGATCGTTTTGGGAAACGCCTTTCAACTCGATGAACCTGTCTCCCTTCCCCTTTTTTTTGCTTTTTTTGTCATAAGAAATAAACAAAAATGGAATCTTCTCTTTCATGATTTCTTCCATATCCATCTGCTGTACGGATTTCAGCCAGACGCCTTCCGGAATCGCCCGGCCCATGTCCTCCAGAAATTCCGTGGTGTGCGCCTGGCCCGACCGCAACTTATCGATGCCAGTGATAATTTCCCCGTATTTCTTTTTCTGGGCTTTCATCTTTTGGACGACGTTATAGTCCGGCGTGGCGGTGGCCACCTGGGTTTCCAATTCGGCCAAATCGCTTCCCAGGCCTCCGATCAGGATGTTCTGGAATATCCAGATCATGAAGCACAAGAGGGAGGAAATCGTAACCCCCATGGCCACCCAGGTCAGGTTCTTCTGGATGCCGACATCGCGGACGAGTGTTTTATAATCGTATAGATTGATCGTAATCATATGTAATCAAACCTTCGGGTGGCCAGACCGAGTGCCACGGTAGCCATAGGAGCCATTTGGCTCAGACTTTGGGGATCAAATTTTCTGGCTCCCAATTTAACCGCCTCGAGGGGATTGAAAATCTCCACCGGCACTCCCAGGCGGTCCGACAAAAGTCCATCCACACCCGGAATCATAGCCCCGCCCCCGCACAGAAAGGCCCGCTCGACCTGGCTGTTGGAGGTGGTGCTGAAGAACTCGAACGACTTGTGCAGTTCTTCCAGAATGGGTTCGTAGGATTCGATGATCAAATCAATGATTTCTTCCTTGTTGGCATCTTCGGGAATCGCTCCCACTTTAATGCTTTCCGATTCTCTGTATTCCATCTCATATTTGGCCATCAGTTGGGTCGTGCAGGCATCCTGTCCGATGGGAATGTCCCGGGTGTAGGACGTCACGCCGTCCATAAGAATGTTGAGATGGGTGAACGCGCCACCCAGATCCATCAGGGCGACTGATCCCATATCCTGAAGATTTCTGGAAATACTGATGGCATTGACAATGGCAAACACATCCAGGTCGATGATGCACGGCTTGAGCCCCGCTGCAGTCAACACGTTGGACCGGCTGTCGATTATTTCATTCTGGACCGCCACCAGGAGAATCTCCTGCTTATCTTCCTCTTCCTCGAATTCATGTTCCTCCATGGTGGACACGCCTTCCAGAATCTGGAAGTCGATTCGCACATCGTCGATGTCAAAAGGAATGTATTGCTCCGCTTCCTGGGGAATGAACTCCTCCAACTCTTCCTTGGACATCATGGGGACCTTGATCTTCTTGATCATCACCGCTTCGCCGGCCACCGAGGCGACGGCGTAAGGCGTGTCCACGTTCTCGGCATGCACCAGGCGGGTCAATGCGTCGACCACGTGGTCCTCATCCTGCACCACGCCTTCGACCACCGATTCGGGATCCAGCGGCATCATTCCAAAATTGGACAACTCGAATTTGCCCGGGGTCCCCAGCAACCGGCCCACCTTGATGGAATTTGACCCGATATCTACTGCCAGTAGTGGTGTTTTGGCTGAAAGGAACATCAATTAACTCCTGAATTCTTCCATGTTAGGAAACTGCTTATCTGGCGCCGCGTTGTGCGGCCCCGGCTTATTTTCTGCTGGCCAGACCTTTTTTCTTTCTGGTCCCGGTCTCTGCCAAGTCCCCAAAAATCTTGGACCGGTCGCCCAATTTGTACCCTAAGGCCAATATGACCTTGCGCTTAGTGTCCAAACGGCAATCGTTCCCCTTTTCGATCCGGTCGATGGTCTGCACCGTAACATCGGCTTTTCGAGCCAATTCGGCCTTGCTCATCATCTTGGATTCGCGAATTTTGCGAACGTTGTTGAATTGGGACACGCGTTACCTCCCCAAAAAACTTCTTGGGCTGTGTTGCCTGTAAATTCTCTAACTAATTGTATTTATTACTGGATTATTTCCAATATAAGGGAACTCATATAAAGAGTCAATAACATTTTAAAATTTAATAATATAGGTATTAAAAAACACTAAAATAACAGTAAATTTATATAAATTTGATGGAATGATTTTAAATAGACAACCCCCGTTTCAGCCCTGTTTTATGCGGGAAAACGAGTGAGGGAGGGCCCTGCCAAAAACCGTTCAAAAACGCCCACTCCTCCGGAGCAAATTGCCTCGAAGGGTGGCCCATTTTAGGTCTATAATTTCAACAAGTTATAAATTAAATCCGGTCTTTTAAATTCGTGTTTGGATAATCCGGTAAAATTGGTTAAAATTCTGAACCTATGAAACAGGTCTATTTGGAAACCTTCGGATGCCAGATGAACGTGGCGGATACCGACCGGATGGAGCTTTTGCTGTTCCAATCCGGGTACCTGCGCACCCCGCATGTGGAAGACGCTGATCTGGTGCTGGTCAATACTTGTTCGATAAGAGAAAAGGCTGAGCAAAAGGTGTATTCCCTGTTTGGCGGACTAAAACCCCTGAAGCAGGACAATCCCGACCTGATCCTCGGGGTGGCGGGTTGTCTGGCCCAACAGGAGCAATCGGCCCTTATGAACCGGATGCCCTACCTGGATTTCATTATCGGCCCCGACGCGGTAGAGCATATCCAGCAGGTGGTGGACCGGGTGAATCGGGGGGAGGGCCCGGTCTTATGGACGGAATTTGACTCGCAGAAAAACTATTCCATTCCGGAGCAACCGCTGATCAAGGACCCCGGCCCCAGCGCTTTCGTGAACATTATCAAGGGATGCGACAAGTTTTGCAGTTTCTGCGTGGTCCCCTACACGCGCGGCCGGGAGAAATCACGGGAAGCGGAGGAAATTTACGCGGAAATCCGCCAGCTGGTGGATCGCGGGGCGAAAGAGATCATTCTGCTCGGCCAGAACGTCAATGCCTACGGCAAGCGTGGGCTGGAACAACCGTTGGCCTTCCACGAACTGTTGTACGGCATCGCCGGCATTCCCGGCGTGGAGCGCCTGCGTTTCGTCACCAGCCATCCGATGGATTTTACCGGCGAGTTGATTCAGGCCTACCGCGACATCGATATCCTCATGAACCACCTGCACCTGCCGGTGCAATGCGGGAGCAACCGCATTCTGCAGATGATGCGCCGGAGCCATACCGTCGAATGGTACTTGGACCTGATCGCCCAACTGAAAAGCGAGGTGCCGGATATCACCCTGTCGACAGACATTATTGTCGGTTTTCCGGGAGAAACGGCGGCGGAGTTTGAGGACACCTTGAGGTTAATGGAGCAGGTGGGCTACACCAGTAGCTACATGTTCACCTACAGTCCGCGGCCCAACACTTCGGCACTGGCGATGCCAGATGATATCCCCTACGAAGCAAAGCAGGACCGCCTGCAACAAACCCTCCAGCTGCAAAACCGGCTCACCGAAGAAAACAGCCGGGCCTATCTGGGCGAGGAGGTGGAGGTGTTGATCGAAAGCCGGACATCGCGCCAGGGCATGTCGTTCAAAGGCAGAAACCCGCACCACTGGATGGTGGTGTTCCGGGGAGGGGAAGACCGCTTAAAACCCGGAGACCTCGCCCGGGTGCGGGTCGAGGAGGTCAGCGGCCATGTGTTGCGGGGAAGCTGGGCCGGTCAGTAAACTCCCAACCGGTCAAAGATCGTCTCCTCCAGATAATCCAGATTGGGCTGAACCATCTGCAGGGCCAAGCGCAAATCGTGTATGACTTTGAGATTGGGCGGGTGGGGACGGTCCGACAAATGATGTAACCCTTCCAGGCAAAACCCGTCCAGGTCCGCCATGTGCTCCAGGACTTCTTCGGGCAAATCCTCCAGGCACACCCGCTGGGCTTCGATGTACCGCAGCATTTCGATCAGGCGCAGTTTCATATAAACGATTTTGTTGCGCAACTGGCAAACCAGCCGCGGTTCCGGACCTTTGAGTTCATCGCAGATGAGATTCAACATTTTGCGCAACATCCGGTAAAAGGCCTGGTGCTGTTTCTGGTCGTAAAAGGCATCCTTCTTCGCCCCGAACAACAAATCGAACACTTCTTCCAGATTGAATTCCTCCGTCCCCATCATGGAATACAGGATGGCTTTGAATTCCAGTTCGGAGAACGCCAGCCCCATGTCCTCGAAAATTTCCTGGAGCGATCCGGTCCCACCCTGGGGCGTGCGGTGGACACTTTCCAGGGTATAGGGTTTGACCGGCGAATCCCCGTCCAGCGCAAAATACACGCCCGCCTCCTCGTTGCGCACAATGGTGATGTTGTGAATCGATTCCACCAGCCCGGTCAGCGAAAACGCGGGAGCCTGCAACAGGCCGGCGTCCAGATGGAACAACCCCTGCAGAATTTGTTTCTCCAGCGACAAGGCCATACCCTCGGTCCGGTCCAGCCCCGCCAGCAGTTCGTTCTCGAGCGCCACGTACAGGGAGCGCGACCGCAACCGGTTCTGGCTCCACATCGCCGCGGGATAGGCGCCGACCGAATAAATCCCCCGGTCATAATCGACCAGGCGCACCTTCAGCCGGTCCTCCGGATGAAACTCCAGTTGCGCCAGCAGATCCCGGATATCCCAGACGGTCAGGTTCAATGTGCTTTTACCGGGCATCCACTGGTTGACTTTGATCCGGTAGGGGAAATGCTTCTCATGTGAATACTGGTACAGATTGATCGCCTCTTCGATGAAAAAGGATTGCTCCCGTTTGGGAATTTCGCGGCCGTTCGGGTCGAGAAAGGTCAGTTCGTTCTCTTCCAGATCCGGTGAAATAAAGGGCACCAGACGGTGGCCGGGAATCATCGTTCTGCTTTGCCATTCCGTCTTGCTCAGTTGAATTTCCAGGGGGATATGGCCCACCCGGTCCAGCACCGCCTGATAGGGAAGAAAACTGGTGCCGTTGATTTCGATCACCTGAGAATGGTTCGCCAAGGTTTGTTTCAGATGGTCCAGGGTGGCGGGAGCAATCCGGCGGCGCCAGCGTTTTTGAATCGCCTCTATATACTGGTCGATCGAAAACGGTTCACGGGATTCCCGGATCAGGTTTTCCGCCAGGGTCTGAAGGGTCAGTTTGTGAGGCATGCCGGCGATGCACTTGGGGAGGATTGAAAGAAAATAACGGTGAACAGCGGGAACCGGATTCCCTTGCCAGGTGGGTTCAATAAGGCGCCTGAAATCAGGCGTCAAACTCTTCTATCTGCCGGAATCTTAACACAAACCGAGCGGGGATCAAGCCCTTTATTCCGCTCCGGGACAATTTTGCCGGCGGGCTGCGAAAGGGGTTGATTTTGATTCGTCAGATGAGTAGATTGAAGGATATTCATCACCCGAAAAACCCTGTGGTATTTTTCCAAGGAGTTCTGGCATGGATCATCAACATAATATAGAAATCAGCTATCGCAAAATATTCGCCCGGTTGAATACCCGGAAAAAATTCGTCATCAAGTCGATCGAAGAAGACAATCAAATCACCGTCGAGCAGGACGAGGAAATCTGCGGGCAGAAAGAGCCGCGCCTGTTTGTGTTCAACAGCGAAAAAGAACTGGAAACCTTTATCACGCAGGAAAACCAGTTCGAGCGGGATATCAGTCAGCAGTTGTCCGGCAACAGTATGCCCTACCGTTGAGTGACAGCCGCCGCCCGGTTCATTGGAATTTTTTGAGGACCAGGGCCGAGTTTTTCGACCCGAAGGAAATGCAATTGCTGATGGCGACCTGAACGGACTGGTCCCGGCTCTCGTTGGCGATGTAATCCATATCGCAATCCGGATCCGGGTTCTCCAGGTTGATGGTCGGCGTCAACACCCCGTCCCGTAAAGACAGCGCCGTCACCGCCACCCCCAGCGCTCCCGAAGCGCCCTGCGGATGCCCCACCATGGATTTGGTGGAGCTCACCGGCACCTTCATGGCATAACCGTTCAATGCGCCTTTCACCGCCAGCGTTTCGATCCGATCGTTCATCACGGTGGAGGTGCCGTGGAAATTGACGTAATCCACCTCCTCCTCGTTAACGCGTGCGTCTTTCATCGCCAATTGCAATGCGCGGGTGGACTGCCGGCCGTCGGGCATGATCGCCACCCGGTGATAGGCGTCGCAGGTGGTGCCGTAACCGATCAACTCCGCATAGATCGGAGCCTTGCGTTTTCGGGCGTGCTCCAGCTCTTCCATCACCAGCATCCAGCTCCCCTCGGCCAGCACAAACCCTTCCCGGTCGCGGTTGAAAGGACGCGAGCCGCGGGTGGGGTCCTCATTGAAATGAATCGGGTTGGCCCGCAGGCGCTGAAACCCCGTCATCATGGCCGGGGTCACACAAGCTTCCACGCCGCCGGTCAGCATCCAATCCTCCTGCCCGGAACGGATGGCATTGAAGGCATAGCCCATCGCGTCGGTCGAACTGGTGCATCCGTTGGAAATCACATGACTGCGGCCCTGCAGGCCGAAAAAAATGGAAATTTCACTCGACAACATCCCCACCAGGGAATTAGGAATGGCGTAGGGGCTGATCTTGTGCAGGTCCCCGGCATAATAATGAGCAAACTGCTTTTCCGAAAAGTCGAAACCCGCGCCGCCGGTGCCCACCAGCACACCCAGACTTTCAAAATCCTCCTCATCGAATTCATCGAAATCGATTCCGGCATCCTTCAAAGCTTCCTGCGACGCGGCCACACCCAAGGGAACGGCCCGCGGCAGTTTTTTCAAATCGGCTTCAGAATAGAAGTCGCCCGGAACAAAACCGCGCACCTCCCCGGCGATCTGGCAGTCCAGCCCCGATGGATCAAAACTGCTGATACGATCAATGCCGCTGACGCCGTTGCAGGTATTGTCCCAGAATTTTTGTCGACCGGTGCCGTTGGGACTGATAACTCCCAACCCGGTAAAGACAACTCGTCTTGACATGATGCGTTGGCCTGAAAACAATTTTCCTAATACTTTTATGGATTTTATCACACCTGTTTTGAGCCTGACAAAAAAAATCCGGAGGCGGCAATCGGGTGCGCCGCGGTACCCGGACCGACGTCCGGTAACAATTTGAAAACGGCCGGATTGATGCTACTCTGTCCGGACTGAATGGTGGACCCACTTTTATTTGCGGAGCGACCTTTTTTGGAAACCCCCACCGCAATTCCCGAATGGACCGGCCAGATGTTGATGGTCGGATTCGAAGGCACCACCCTGAACCGGGAAACCGAAGACCTCATTTGTAATCATCATGTCGGCGGATTGATCCTGTTCAGCCGCAATTATGAAAACCCGGTGCAGTTGCACACCCTCATCCGGAATCTCCAGGAAGTGGCGGCCTCCACCTCCACGGGATTGCCCCTCTTTATCTCGGTCGACCAGGAAGGCGGACGGGTGGCCCGACTGAGCGAACCCTTCACGAAATATCCGCCGCTGTGTTGCGTGGGTAACGCCCAGTCGGAAGATCTGGCCTTTCGCTTCGGCCAGGCGCTGGCGGCCGAGCTGGCGGATGTGGGCATCAATATGGATTATGCGCCGGTGCTGGATGTTCACACCCATCCGGAGAATCCCATCATCGGCGACCGCGCCATCGCCTCCGACCCGCAAACCGTGGCCCGGCTGGCGAACTCGTTCATCCGGGGATTCAGGGACAAGGGAGTGATCCCCGTGGGCAAGCATTTCCCCGGTCACGGCGATACCCGTCTCGATTCGCATCTGGATCTGCCGACCGTCCAAAGGGATGCGGCGACTCTGGAGGCGGTGGAGCTTCTGCCCTTTAAAGAAACCATCGCCCGGGGACTGGAGGTGATCATGACCGCACACGTGATCTACACCGCCTGGGATGAAAAAAACCCCGCCACCTTTTCCAAAACCATTCTGCAGAATATTTTGCGGCAACGGCTGGGGTTTGAGGGCATCATCATGTCCGACGACCTGGAGATGAAAGCGGTGGACGATTATTATGATTCCAAAGCCCTGCCCCGAAAAGGCATCGACGCCGGTCTGGATATGTTTTTGATATGCAACAATATGGAAAAAGCCCGCGCCCTGCATGATCGGCTGACGCAGGAGGTGGACAAGGGAACCATTGCTCTCGCCCGCGTTCAACAATCCGTGGAGAGGATTCTGCGATTGAAACAGAACCTCACGTCTCCCCCCTCCAACCCGCCCGATCCCGATCGCTGGCGGGCCGCCCATGGCCCCCTGGCCCAGGAACTGCAAACCTATCTGCCGGGATGATACTTTTTTAGGTTTGAAAGGTCCGGTTTTTCAAAATTTTTCACAATTATGAAGATTTTTTTATCCCCCAAAGAAGAGTGGACTTTGTATTAAAACAAATTCGATCAACCCAATAAAATCCGAATTTTATGTTTTGGATATAGTGATAATTTACTATGGATCATCTTTTAAAGGACTTGCCATTCTTTGCCTGATTCTCAGTCCCGGCGGCTTGGCACAGACTCATAAAATTTTTATAATTGAACCTCTTATTGGTCTGGAAGGGCAAATATTTTGGCCACAAACCGGCGGAAAAATGGATTAGGATATACCCTAAATATGGTATTAGGAATGGCGATTTTTTTCTGGTTTAAGTTTTCGGATATCCAATTTTAAAATGCAGTTTATTAGAGGTGTCGAACTTCTGGTAGACCCAAGCCCTTTTTTTATCAAGGGTTTCCCGGATTTTTATGTTGACACAATCCTTTAAAAAATCTAAAGTATGCATTCTCTAAGACAGCAATGAAACATTACTTTTAAATGGCTGGGCATTTAACCAGGCAGAAAAAAATCAAATAAATATACTTTTGTGGAATAATACCTTGAATTACCCTTTTCAGGGTATTTAATTTTTTTGAAAACTATATGTCGACAGGCCGAATCATGCAAGATAAAAGAAAGGGGACTGCAAAAAACCTGGGGACACGTCTCCGGCAATGGCGCAAAACCCTCCCGCTCAAATCGTATGAACTGGCTAAACTGATCAAAATCTCGCAGGGCTCCCTGTCCGACATTGAAAACAACAAATCCCTGCCCTCGGCAGACACCATCGCCAAACTCTACCAATACTCCGATTTAAACATCATCTGGCTGTTGCTGGGCAAAGGTCCTATGAACTACGAACGCAAGGGCGTGTCCGACCTGGATGACGGCGCGCTGGTCCAAGAGGCCGCCCAGGATTATGGGGAGGATAGGAAATTACGGGATGTGATCGAAAAGGTGGTGCGCATTTACCGCCGCGGCAACCAGGAAAAAAGAGCCCACTTGATCGGTTTTCTCAATGGCGCCGATCCGGGCGAGGATTAATCCCTCCTGCTTTTCATTTCCAACTTTTTCTTTATATCTTTGGTATCGTCACTCGGGCGTTTAATTCCAGGCTCTGTCCAGGCTCCAACCGAACCTGCCAACAACCGGTAATGCAGGAACCCTGATAGATGCTCTCGAGCCCTTTCTCGGATTGCGATACCGTCTCCACCGGGAACCGCCACAATTCCACCGCAGGACTGTATAGCATTTGCAGTTCGAATCCGAAAAACTCATCCCGCATGCCCAGTTTCCGGATTTCCGGCAGAACGCCATCGCTCCGCAACCGCGCATCCTCGATGGCCACATCGTTGGCAGTGTACCTCCGGTCCGGTGCATCTCCGGCCAGCAAAGTGAAATTATGCTCCACCGCCCACACGCATTCCAAAAATTTCTCACCCTTGTTTTGAAGGGAATAAGCCACCTCCAAACCCGCTTGCTCCGGATCAAACCTATAGGTTTTCTCCACCGCTAAATGAAGCCCATGCCCCATGCCTTCCCGCGTCAGGCGCAACCGATACGGAACATGCGGATCTGCAGGTCCCAATCCTTCCCATTGATAAGGCTGGCCCGCAAATGCTATCAACTCCTCGAAACGGTTGGTCTGGAACGGCTCGAAAGCGGTCCCGGGCGCCAGACAATGGTCCATGAAGGAATACCGGTCCCACCGGTCATAAATCAATTTATTCTGTAGCCCCTCCTCCTTGCTCTGCACCCGGTCGTGAATCGAGTGGTGTGGATCCCCTTGGGAATCATCCTGCGCTTGCGTTTCAAGGATATCCTGATGGTACACCTCCGGCCGACGGCGCAGCACGTTGCTGACATTGAAGCAGGCCGGCCGGTAATCCAGTTCCATCAACGCCCCGCCTCGCGCGGGTGAAATGAACGCACTCATTTGAGGATTGGCGACGATCACTTCCTCGAACCCGTCACAATTGAAATCCACCGCTTCCACACTCAAACCCCGGTCCTTTCCCATGAGCAAATCATCGGCGCTGTTTTCCGCTGCAATCAACTCGGAATACAACCCATGCCTGAGGTGATTCAGATACAGCCCGCCGAACAGGCCGTGCCAGTAAGCGCAGTTGCACTGGCTCCGGTAGAGGGCACGCAACGCATCGCTCCCCTCCCGATGGCCGGACGGCAACCGTTTCACTTTGCGGCTGACGTACAGCATCCGCTTGTGCAGGTGATTGCTCTCTTCATACTTAGTCAGGAAGTTATCCCACTGGCCGCCCCGCAAAAATATCCGGAACTCCTCCTCCGGGACCTCCGAATTTTTCAATGCCTCCTGGAGTTCGCGGAAACGCAGGCGCGCTTCATAAGGTAGAGACCATTCCATCATTTCCTCATACGAAGCCATGGGCAGATACACCCGCCCCGTCGGCGGATACCGGTCGAAGGCTTCACCGAAGGTCAGGGTTTCCAGCCAATCCGACTGTTCTTCCAGCGCTTTGAAAAATTTTTGAAGATAGTGTTCCTCGTAAACCCATTGATAGGTCTCCGGCCAGCCACCGAATTTTTCACCGTCATCGGCGTAGGTCACCAAATTGAAACCTGAATCCTCCCGGCACCCGCGCAAATGGTCCAGGGTCACCTCCGGCAGTTCAAACGGAATGGAGTAGCGCAGTTTTTTGCTGATGGGAAACACGCCTACCGCATAGCCTTCGCTCTCCGTCAGGTAATAGCCGTGAATCTGTTTTTCCTGCAACCCGGCGTAATAAAAATGGGTGTCGTCGACGAGGGTGTAACGGATGTCCGCCTGCGCGAGAATTTTCGGCAGATGCGGCGACCAGATGCGCTCCGTCAGCCACAGTCCCCGCGGAGTACAACCGAACTCCGATTCGAGGAAGGCGTTCATCATCCGGATTTGTCCGACGGCGTCCTCCTCCGGCAGGCTGGACAGAATCGGTTCGTAAAACCCGCCGCTCAACAATTCCAGTTGCCCGCCCTGCACCAGGCCGCGAATCACGTCCAGGTATTCGGGGTGATGCCCCTGCAGCCATTCCAGCAGGCACCCGCTGAAGTGGGCGGTGGTTTTCAGTTGTGGGAACTGTTGCAGGACTTCAAAGTAAGGCTGGTAGCAATGGCGATACACGTCCTCGAAGACATGATCGAAGTTGCCCAGAGGCTGGTGGTTGTGGATGCCGAAGAGAAATTTCAATTTTTCCATAACGCCTCAACGGCAGGAACCATTCGGGAGTGTATTTCAAATGCGAAGCGGACCGGCCTCAACCTTCGTCTTCCACGGGAATGGGATCCTCGAACGCCCGCAGGGTATAAAGCTTGCAGTACAAACCCTCGCTGGCCATAAATTCCTTGTGGTTTCCCGTTTCCACCACCCGGCCCTTGTCGAGGACGATGATCCTGTCGGCAT
>SMUZ01061566.1_pt1 | contig 32391 bp, 28 predicted proteins | sample 2456421 | NCBI WGS metagenome assembly SMUZ01 (sample SAMN11095932, study PRJNA526329) | marine sediment metagenome | biome: Marine sediment; feature: Surficial sediment; material: Deep marine sediment; isolation source: Hadal surficial sediment | place: Pacific Ocean | collected 2014-11 | depth... | reverse complement strand
CTCCTGTGGAATGTCGCCGCCGTTCTCGAGCACGCTGATCAAGAGCGCCTCGAGCCCGCGCCGATTGGCGAGCAACTCGGGGGGCACCTCGAGGGTGTCGGCCACTCGCCGGACGATCTGTTTGAGGCGGTCGAATGTGCCGGCGTAGGGTCGCAGGTCGACGGACGCGTCGGGGTCGGCGGGGCCCTGTCGTCGCGCTGTCTCGATGCACGCAGTGATCGCCTGCCCGTAGCGCGCCACGGCGCGTTCCGACAATCCTTGGATGGTTTCCACTGACGCAAGGTCAGGTGCCGGTTCCGTCGCCAGTGCAATCAACACCTCGTCCCTCAGCAGGTGCCGCCGGGGAATGTCGCGGGCCCTGGCTTCGGTCTCGCGCCACTCGCTGAGCGCGCGCAGCACGGCATGGTGCGCCGGAGACAAGCCGGCGCGCCGCCGAACCTTCACGTAGGCCACGTCCGGCTGTTTGTCCTCCGCCCGCGCGCGGCGTTGGTGTTCGAGCTCTTCTTCGAGCCAGGCCGCACGGCCGAGGGCTGCCAGTTCTCGTGACAGCCGCCGGTGCATCGGCAACAGATACACCACGTCCAACGCCGCGTAACGAAGCTGCGCCGGCGACAGCGGACGTCGTAGCCAGTCGGAACGGGTTTCGCCCTTCTCCAGGACCACATCCAGCAGCGCGTCCACCAAACCGCGGTAGCTCAGCGAAAAACCATGGCCGCCAAACGCGCCGGCAAGCTGGGTGTCGAAGATGCGTCCCGGCAGAGCGCCGGTCAGCAGTTCCAGCACGTCCAGGTCCTCGCCGCAGGCGTGCATCAGCGTGACGACCGAGGGGGCGGTCAACAGGTCTGCGAACGGCGTGAAATCGGAGATCTCGAGTGGATCGACCAGCACCACACCGTCGCGGTCGGCCACCTGCACCAGCGCCGGAAGCGGATAGTAGGTGCGCTCGCGAAAGAATTCGGTGTCGACGCCGATGACTCCTGCCGCCGACCAGCGCCCGCAGGCTGCCGCCAAATCGGCGTCGCTGGTGATCAACGACGAGGCAACGTCTGATGTCGAAGGGGACACGGTGTGGCAGGCGAGCGAATCTTGATCTCAACGTTCCATCGGGCGGGGTTCAGGAACAGTTTATCGAGCCGCCTCGTTGCTGATGCGATACAACTTCGACTGCGTCCGCAGAATCAGACTGCCCCGCACCACGGCCGGGGTGGCCAGCGCCATCTCGTTCAGCGAGTTGGTGCCAAGCAGCTCGAAGTCCGGCCCGGCGCGGACGACGAACGTGTCGCCATCCTCCCCGAGCAGAAAGACCCGGCCGTTGTAGGCCCACGGGGACGCGGTGAACCCCGAACCCGGCTTGATCCGTGTCCGACCATAAACCTCACGACCGGTCCGGGCGTCGTGATTCAGGAGGAACCCCCGGTCCAGCAGCGTGTAGTAGTGGTCGCCGTAGACCAGCGCCGACGTGTTGTAGGTACCCAGCATCGGCTGATACCAGACGATGAAGTCGTTGCCGCTCTCTCCCGGGTGCAGCGAGATGTCTCCGGACGCACCCGGGCGGATCGCGTAGACCGGTCTGGGCAGCCCGCCCGGGTAGCCGGAGTTGATATAGACCAGCCCGTCTCGCGCGAACGGCGTCGGGACCACGTTCACCGTCATGCCGGCAAGCTCCCACAGCAACCGCCCGTCGAGGTCGTAGGACCGTACCCGGCGGCGCCCGGCCGTCACGATCTCGGTCCTGAGGTCGTTCTCCCAGATGAACGGGCTGGCCCAGTTCTCCACCTCGTCCCGTTCGACCCGCCAGAGCTCGTCGCCGGTCGCGGCATCAAGGGCGAGGAGAAACGACTGCGTGGTGTTGTCGTTGACGACATACAGCCGCCCGTCGTGCAGCGCGGGTGATGCGGCGGTCCCGAAGCGCTGACGGCCCGTGAAGACACCGAGCTCGTGGGTCCAGACCACCTCGCCCTCCAGGTCCAGCGCGGCGACCAGGCCGATGCTCCCGAAATAGACGTAGACGCGCTCGCCGTCGGTGACCGGCGTTTCCGACGCATAGCTGTTCTTGAGATGTCGCTCGATCGTGGGGGCGGCCGTGTGCAGCTCGCGCACCCAGCGAACGGCGCCGGTCTCGAAGTCGAGGTCGTACACGAGCCACCGGTGGCTCGCGGTCGACCGTATGGCCCCGCTGTCGGCACCCGGGTCGTACAGCCCCGGGATCGGGGCACGCTCCTCGCCGGCGCTGAGGGCTGTGGTCAGGAAGATGTGGTCGTCCCAGACGACCGGCGAGCTCCAGCCGAGACCAGGAATGTCGACCTGCCAGACGACGTGCTCGGTCTCGCTCCAGGTCTCGGGCAACCGGGGATCGTCGGCGACCGCCCCGGCGTCTGGACCGCGGAACAGGGGCCACTGGCCCGCCTGCGCCATCACCGGCCCCGGTCGAGTCAGCAGCAACACCGTGATCACGCCGATCGCCGCCCGACGGATGGGTCTGCTCCCGGCCGCGCCTCGCGTCTCAGCCATGTCGTGTACCTGCGCCACGCCTCAGTACCGGCCGGATCCACGGCAGCATCGTGTCGACCATGAGGAGCACGGTGATCCCGCGATGACGCAGATCGCCGCGTTCATCACAGCGCATTGAACGCAGCGGCACTGGACACCGGTTGTCCGGGGAGCATCGCGCTCTTCCAGGGCGTGATGACCCGGCCACACGCGTCGTCAGTCAAGGACATTGGCGGAGGCCTCCGCCCCTCCTGCCTCCTGTCTCCTGCGGACGATCAGTAGGCGTCCAGCCCCTCGGTCAGCTCGATGTAGGTGCCGAACGGGTCGGTAAAGAACGCGATCGCCAGATTCAACGCGGCCACTTCGGTGTAGGGCCGGTCGAACGTGACCCCCTGCGCTTCCAGCTGCCGGCAGAACGCCTCGAGGTTCTCCACCTCGAACCCGATGTGGTCGAGCGACCGGCCACGGGTACCGACCGGGGTCTCGTCCGATGGCGAGTAGGTCAGGTTCACACCAGGCAGATCCGCCGCCTGGAACGACCCGCGCATCCCCGCTACCGCATTGAAGGTCTTCACATACCACGCCTGCATCTCGTCCACCGGCCCCGCAAAGTGGATGTGATGCAGGGCAATCGGCTGCGTCTGGGTCCGGTTCTCGACAAACTCCACCTTCACGTCGTCCGGCGCCATCGTGTAGGCGATGTAGGTGTCCTGGTCGGCGATGTGGGCGAGCCCGTCTTCGACCGCCAGCGCCGGCGGCAGCTCGGCACGCGTCACGATCGGGTACCCGGCGCGGCGCACCGTCTCGACCATCGCCCGCGTGCTCGGCACCGAGAAGCCGATGTGGTTCACGGTTGTTCCCTTGGTGCCGCCGGCCGGCTCCGCCTCCCGCATGAACACCAGCACGTTGGGAAACTTGACGATCTCCAGGGTGCCGAGCGTGATCAGCTCACCGCCCAACGTGTCGACCCAGAACCTCTTGTGCTCGTCGATACTGGTCACGGTCAAATGGTGATGACCGTAGACGATCGGGCCCTGACTGGCGGCCGTCAGTTGCGCCAGCGCCACCGGCGCCACCGCGAGCACACACAGCGCCGACATCGCCGCAAGCACCATCGTTCTCGTCATCAGACTCCTCCCGTCATCCGAATGTGACGGCATCGTATCAGGTCGCTGACCCGGCTCGCAGTCCTAGCAGTCCGGGGTGACCGTCCCGCGTCGCACCGAGGGTCGTCGAGATCGACACCGCGCACGGCCCCTGCACGGCGAGACGAGGGAGCATACCGGCAGTCTTCGACCCGGCGGGATAAAAGGCCAGCGCCGGCGCTTGGCGGATGCAGCGCCAGCGGCAGGCCGCTGGACTTTCACCACAGGCTGCTTAGCGACCGCTGCGCCTGCGCGATCAGTCCGGCCGTCACGGCCCGGCGTGTCCACACACCGGCCAGCGCCTCGCGTGTCGAGAGCCGATGCGCGGTCACACTGCCGGACGAGGACATCGCGTCAACTCGTGATGTCGTCGCCACCACGATAAGCCCCGCGCACGTCGTGGTATCGCAGACGCGCCAGATCGACGAGCATCCGGAGCGAGTCGGTCACCGGATGCACCCGACTCGATGGGTCGTTCACCCAGATGACCGGCACCTCGACCACGCGATAGCCGAGTTTCCGGGCGATCCAGAGCAGTTCCACATCGAAGGAAAACCGTGTGATGCGCTGCAGGGTGAAGATCCTGTGCGCCACGTCCCGCCGGAAGCACTTGAACCCGCACTGCGTGTCCCGGATGCCGGGCACAGCGACCAGCCGCACGATGTGGTTGAAGACCCGCCCCATCGACTGACGCCACCAGACCTGTCTGACCCGCACGTCGGAGCCGGCGATCGCGCGTGACCCGATCGCGATATCGCCACCCGCCTCGAGCGCAGCGATCAACCGCCCGACCTCCGCGATTGGGGTCGAGAGGTCGGCGTCCGAGAACAACAGATAGCGCCCGCGCGCCGCCAGCATACCCCGCCGGACGGAGTACCCCTTGCCGTGGTTCACGTCGTTGTCGAGCACCCGAAGCGCCGGCCACTCGGCCATGGCCGCCCGGACCAGCGCGAGGGTTCCGTCTCGGCCGCCGTCCACCACCACCACCACCTCGCTGTCGAACGACTGGTCCTGAAGATAACCGCGCACCTGTTCCAGGGTCGGGCCGATCCGCGCGGCCTCCTCGAAGGCGGGGATCACGACACTGAGGTGGACCACCCCCTCGTCCATCATCGTCGGCGCCAGGCCACGCACCTCGGGCGGCTCGTAACCGGGGCCACCCATCATCGCACGAGCCCAGAAGTGGACTAGACTTCTAGCGAAACCGTGCCTCGAGAACGCACGAACGACCGTCGGCGGGGCATCGCTCGGCTGCCTGTCTCACAGCCCCGCGACGCGGGGGGAGGCCCACGTCGACAGGAGCGCCACATGCCGCGTATGCATTCCCGGCACTACGTCGTCCTGCCGGCCCTGTTGGCCGCCATGCTCGCCACGGTCACGCCGCTCGCGCAGACCGGCTCGAACGCAATGTACAACCCCTATCGGATGCTCGACGGCTGGGCCACGCTGCCGGACGGTGTCGTCTGGGGCGCCGTCATCGGCATCATCCCCGACGGCGAGGGCGGGACGTGGATCCATCATCGGTCCGAACCGCCGATCATGCACTTCGACGCCACCGGAACCGTTGTCGAGACCTTCGGCGAGGGCATGTTCGTGATGGCGCACGGGTTCTGTCGCGACCACGACGGCAACTTCTGGGCCGGCGACAGCGGGCCGTTTCGCGACGACCCGCGCACCGCGGGTCGCGGCTATCAGTTCTTCAAGTTCAGCCCTGACGGCGAGCTGCTGCTGACGTTGGGCCAGGCCGGAGTCTCGCGCGCGGGCCGCGATACCTTCATCGCACCGACCGCCTGCGTCGTGACCCCGAACGGCGACATCCTCATCGCCGACGGGCATGATCCCCGGCCCTCGACGAGCCAGCAGGACGGCGACCGGATCGTGCGGTACACGACCGACGGTGAGTTTGTCGACGCCTGGGGACAGCAAGGGTCCGGACCCGGCGAGTTCGATGGGCCGCACGCACTGGCATTCGATTCGCAGGGACGCCTGTTCGTGGCCGACCGGTCGAACAACCGCGTGCAGATCTTCGATGCGAACATGCACTTCGTGGACGACTGGCGGCACTTCGGCCGCCCGAGCGGCGTGGCGATACTGGCTGACGACAGTCTGTTTGTGGCCGACTCGGAGTCGGGCAGGATAATCTTCGGCGCGCTGCGGAACCCCGGCTGGAAGAACGGCGTGCGGTTCGGCAGCGCCAAGGATGGATCGCTCCGAGGGTTCATCGACGGCACCGACCCGGAGGGTCTGGCCGTGGACGAGCTGGGCAACGTGTGGACCGGGCTGACCAGCACGCCGATCCTGCAGAAGTGGGTGAAGCCTTAGCCCGCGCCTTCAGGCCCGCTGCGGCCGAGCGGTGGCACAGGACCAAACAGGCGAGGTAATGCCATGGGGAGCAGATCGACATCGTTGACCGTCGCAGCCGCCTTCGTCATCGCAGCGACGGCGGCGACCATCGTCGTCGTCACCGGACAGCAGCCGGCGCCGCCCCTTGGCCTCGAACAGGTCAAGGACGGGCTCTACATGGTGACCGGCAGTGGTGGCAACGTCGGCATCCGGGTGACCAGCGAAGGCGTGATCCTGATCGACAACAAGTTCCCGCAGAACTTCGGCGAGATCCAGAAGAAGGTCGCCGAGGTCACCGACCAGCCGGTCCGCTACGTGATCAACACGCACCACCACGGCGACCACTCGGGCGGCAACGTCGAGTACATCAAATTCGCGCAGGTCATTGCGCACCAGAACGCTCGCGTCAACATGATCCGGGGCAACCAGCCGGCGCCGCCACAGATCGTCTATACCGATCAGACCGCCGTTTTTCTCGGCGGCGTCGAGGTCCAGGCGCACTACCTGGGTCAGGGCCACACGAACGGCGATTCGGTCATCTATTTTCCGGACCTCCGGACCATACATGGCGGCGACCTGCTGCACGGTATCGCGCCGTTCATCGACTACGGGAACGGCGGAAGCAGCGCCGGGTGGGTGACCACGCTGACCAACATCCTCCAGCTCGATTTCGACACCGCGATACCCGGACATGGCGCCCTCATGACGCGGGACGACGTCACGGCGTTCCGCACCCAGATGCAGGCGGTCCGCGCGCGAATGACCCGGTTGATCGGAGAGGGTGTCACGAAGGAGCAGGCGTCCGAGCGGATCAAGACGCCGGAGCTCAGCTGGACCCAGGCGGAGAACGGACTCTTCATGCGCCGCAGCCTCCCCGGGTTCTACGACGAGGTCGCCGCAGAGCAGTGAGGGCCCACGCAAGAATACCGTCCCGTGTTCGACCGCCGATGCATCCCATCAGGCGGCGTTGCTCGTCGGTCGAATACTGCCCGTATGCTCCCTTCTCGCGCCTTGCCAGCCGGGCGCCTCGACGCCCCACAACGGGAACGTATTCTTGCGCAGACCCTACGCCGGCGGCGTTGGTGGACGCATCCTTCGACCTGGGGGATCCAGAAACTGGTATCCGATCGATCGGCTCGAGGGACCGGAGCCGACGACCAGACTGAGGGGATGAAGAGGGCCTCTGGGGTGGCATCGTTGCGGGCCAGCTGCTCGGCCGATGAGTGTGGCGGACCAACTCGCATCAGTCGCGCGCCCTCCAGGAGAGCGATCTCCTGCAGTGACAGCGGGTCATCGATGGCAGCGCCGTTGAGGGCAGAGCGCGTTCTGCCGGCCGCCTTCGCGAGAATGTAGTCGAGAGTCGGCACCGGGTCGCACCTTCCGGTTGCTCCCGGACCGATCTAGCCAGACCAGCCGGCCGGCTCAAGTCGTCGGATTCCTGCGTGAGTAAACTGATGCTCGGATCTGCTCCTGTATGACTTTACATCGACCATGGCTGGTTGGCGGTGCGGTGGCTCAGTGTGGCCGGCGTGGCAACCTTTGGCCAAGCCGACCCTGGCCATGGCGGCCGGCAGCAACGCACGTTGGACCGACGACACGCATGCACACGGATTGCCGGAGGCGTTGAGTGCGCGAGCAGTACGAGCATCAACTTATCGCAAAGCTGCGCAAGATCGAGGCGCTGTTCGCCCGTCCAGGTACCGATGGTGAACGTGGAGCGGCCGAGGGCGCGTCGAGCCGGGTCCGCGCGCGTCTGCGAGCGCTGGAGCAGGCCGAGCCGGTCGTCGAATTTCGCTTCTCGATGACAGACAGTTGGTCACGGTCGTTGTTCATCGCCCTTCTTCGACGGTACGGGTTGAAGCCTTATCGGTACTCCGGGCAGCGGCAGACGACGGTCATGGTCAGAGTCACGCAGACCTTCCTCGATCAGACCTTGTGGCCTGAATTTCAGCAGTTTCAGGCGGTGCTTCACGAGCACTTCGAAGCTGTCACCAAGCGCGTGATCGCCAGAGCCATCGGGCCGAAAGATGCTGAAGTCGAGATACGCGAAGGTCAGGAGCTCGAGGGCTGAAGCGTGCCACGCTCGAGCGCGCAGCCAGAGAGCGGGGGTTCCGCGCTCCTGACTACGCTCGGATGTATCCGATGAGCGTACAGTTCGAGTGGGACGCTGTGAAGGCAGAGGCCAAGGTTGAGAAACATGGCGGTGCCTTTGACGAGGCGTTGACGGTGTGTGCGGACCCGTCGATCGAGTACGCGCGGCCGGCCTAATCAGCTACCTCCTCGAGATAACGCATCGCCGCGTCCACACCCCGGGGCTCATGCGGGATCCCCACCACCGCCAGCCCCATCTCCACACCGGCCAGGGTGCCCAGCAGGCTCAGGTCATTGAGGTCGCCCAGATGGCCGATCCGGAACACGGTCCCGGCCAGCTTCGCCAGCCCGACCCCAAGCGACAGATCGAACCGGTCCAGGACGACCGCGCGCAAGCGGTCCGCGTCATGCCCGGGTGGCGTCATCACGGCCGTGATTGACCCGCTGTATTCGTCCGGGTTCTTGCAGAGGATCTCGAGACCCCACGCCCGCACCGCCCGCCGCGTGGCCTCCGCATGCCGCGCATGCCGCGCGAACACGTTCGGCAGCCCTTCCTCGCCGAGCATCGCGAGCGCCTCTCTCAGGCCGTAGAGCAGATTCGTGGCCGGCGTGTACGGGAAGAAGCCTGTCTCGTTGGCCGCCAGCACCGCGCGCCAGTCCCAGAAGGCCCGTGGCAGCGTTGCGTGGGCGTGGGCCGCGAGCGCCTTCTGGCTGACGGCGTTGAAGCTGAGCCCCGGCGGCAGCATGAGCCCTTTCTGGGAGGCGGCGACCGTGACGTCGACCGACCACTCGTCATGCCGGTAGTCGATCGAGGCAAGCGACGAGATGGTGTCGACCATGAACAACGCCGGGTGCCGGGCGTGGTCGATCGCGTCACGCACGAGCGGAATCTGGCTCGTCACACCGGTCGAGGTCTCGTTGTGGACCACGCAGACCGCCTTGATGGCGTGCTCACGATCCTCGACCAGGCGCGTCTCCACCGTTCGAGGCTCCACACCGTGCCGCCAATCCCCAGGGATGAGGTCCACCTCGAGCCCTAGCTTCACCGCGATCTGCTTCCAGAGGATCGCAAAGTGTCCGGTCTCGACCATCAGCACCCGGTCACCGGGCGACAGTGCGTTGACCAGCGCCGCCTCCCACGCACCGGAGCCCGAGGCTGGGTAGATGACCACCGGTCGCTCGGTCCGGAAGATGTCGCGGATGCCGTCGAGCAGCTCGCGCCCGAGCGCCTGAAACTCCGGCCCGCGATGGTCGATGGTGGGCCGGGCCATGGCGCGCAGCACCCGCTCGGGCACGTTGGTCGGCCCAGGGATCTGCAGGAAGTGACGGCCTGGACGATAGGGCATGTTGGTGCTGTATCCTCTGGCTTCGGGCACGCGACGGCCCTACAGGGCCGTGCGACCGGGGGTGCCCGGCGTCAACACAACTGAGCGCCGGATTATACTCGCTCGATGACCGAGCGGCTGCGACGCGAGCTGGAGGCCTCTCTCGAGGGCGACGTCCGCTTCGACGCGCTCACCCGCGCCCTCTACTCCACCGACGCCAGCGTCTATCAGATCGAGCCGACCGGGGTCGTCATCGTCCGATCCCGCGACGACGTCGTCCGGACGATCGACATCGCCCGCCGGCACGGCGTCCCGATCACCGCGCGTGGCGGCGGCACCTCGCAGGCCGGACAGGCGATCGGGGCCGGGCTCCAGCTCGACACGGCCAAGTACTTCAACCACGTGCTTGAAGTGAACGTCTCCGAGCGCTGGGCGCGTGTTGAGCCGGGTCTCGTGCTCGACGAGCTGAACGCGCATCTACGCCCCCACCGGCTGAAGTTCGCCCCCGACATCTCCACCGCCAACCGGGCCACCGTGGGCGGCATGATCAGCAACAATTCCAGCGGGGCACGCTCGGTGCTCTACGGCAAGACGATCGACCACGTGCTCGATCTCCACGTGGCGCTCGGCGACGGCGCCGTTGTCCATCTGCGACCGCTGGCGCCGGACGAGCTCGACGCGGTCTGCGCGGCGGGCACGCTCGAGGGCCGGTGCTACCGAACCGTGCGCCGGCTGGGTATCGAGCTCGCCGCCGAGGTGGACCGCCGCTATCCCAAGATCCTCCGGCGGGTCGGCGGTTACAACCTCGACGCGTTCACCGACCCGGCGCGCCCGTTCAACCTGACCAAGATGATCGTCGGTTCCGAGGGCACGCTCGGCCTCGTGGTCGAGGCTCGCGTGAACCTCGTGCCGCTGCCGACCGCCACGGCGGTGCTGACGATCGAGTTCGACGATCTGCTCGACGCGCTCGGCGCCACGCCCGCCCTCCTCGCGCACCGGCCGGCCGCCATCGAGGTCATGGACCGGTTCATCCTGGACCATGCCCGGGAGAGCCCGACGCTCGACGCGGTGCGCCGGTCGGTGCTGCTGGGAGAGACCCCGGGCGCCCTGCTCTGCGTGGAGCTCTACGCCGACGACGCCGCCGAGCTGCCGGGCCGGCTGGAGGCGATCGAGCGGGACCTCGTGGCCCGCGGCATCAACGCGCGCACGTCACGTGCCCTCGACCCGGCGGCCCAGGCTCGCATCTGGCAGCTGCGGCAGTCGTCACTCGGGTTGTCGATGGCAATGAAGGGGGACGCCAAGAGCCTGTCGTTCGTCGAGGACACCGCGGTGGCGCCGGAGCGGCTGCGTGACTACATCGCACGCTTTCTGGAGATCGTGCGGCGTCACGGCAGCACCACCGGCGTCTATGCGCACGCGTCGGTCGGGTGCCTGCACGTGCGTCCGGTGATCAATCTGAAAACCGACGCCGGGGTCCGTCAGTTCGAGGCGATCGCCAACGACATCGCCGATCTGGTGCTCGAGTTCGGGGGCGCCCTGTCCGGCGAGCATGGTGACGGGCTCGTGCGCGGGCCGTTCAACGAACGGATGTTCGGCGCCGAGCTCTACAAGGCGTTCCGTACCATCAAGCGGACCTTCGACCCCGCAGGCCTCTTCAACCCAGGCAAGATCGTCGATTCGCCGCCGCTCACCGCGAACCTCCGCTACGGTGCCGGCTACCGCACCCCGGAACCGATCACCTTCTTCGACTACGCCGAGCACGGCGGCCTGGGGCGTGCCGTCGAGATGTGCAGTGGCGTCGGTGCCTGCCGCAAGACGCTGGACGGCACGATGTGCCCGTCCTATATGGCCACCCGTGACGAGGCGCACTCGACCCGCGGCCGGGCCAACGCCCTCCGGCTCGCGATGACCGGCCGACTTGGGGAGACCGGTCTCGGCGACGACGCTGTGTTCGAGACGCTCGACCTCTGTCTGGAGTGTCGCGCCTGCAAGGCGGAGTGCCCGGTCGGCGTCGACATGGCGCGGTTCAAGAGCGAGTTTCTCGCCGACTACTATGGGCGGCACGGCACCCCGCTCCGGGCGCGACTGCTGGGCCGAATCCACGAGCTGTCGGCCTGGGCGAGCCCGTTCGCCCGACTGCTCAATCCCTGCCTCACGAGCGCCTGGCTGCGGGTGGTGAACGAGCATCTGCTCGGTCTGGACCGCCGGCGCGCGTTGCCACCCTGGGCCACGCGCACGCTCGCCGCGCAGTGGCGCGCCCGGCGGGCTCCCACCGGTCCGTCATCCGTCGTGCTGTTCAACGACACGTTCACGAACTACTACCATCCGGAGATCGGGATGGCCGTCGCCGCGCTGTGCGACGGCGCCGGTATCGGGGTCGAGCTCGGGCCACACGTCTGCTGCGCGCGACCGCTCATCTCCCAGGGCCTGCTTGCGGCGGCCCGGCGTCGCGGGGCCGACACCGTGCGGCAGCTGCACCCGCTGGCCGTCAGCGGCAAGCGGATCATCGTGCTCGAACCGAGCTGTCTCACGGCACTGCGGGACGACGTGCCCGCGCTGCTCCGGGGCACGGCGCAGCGCCAGGCGCGCGAGGTGGCCGATGCGTGCCTGCTCTTCGAGGAGTGGCTCGAGGGCGCGCTGGAGAACGGAGAGGCGGCGCTGACGTTCCGTGCCGGCCCGACGCGACTGCTGCTGCATGGGCACTGTCACCAGAAGTCGCTGGGGCTGGTGCCACCGGCCCTGGCGCTACTCGGGCGGATCCCGGGCGCCGAGGTCGTCGACCTCGACGCGGGGTGCTGCGGCATGGCCGGGTCGTTCGGCTACGCGCGTGAGCACTTCGACCTCTCGCGGCAGATCGGCGAGCGCCGGCTGCTGCCGGCCGCCCGCGCGCTCACGAAGAACGAGGTCCTGGTCGCCTCCGGGGTCTCCTGCCGGCACCAGGTGCGGGACCTGGCCGGAGTCAGCGCGCGGCACCCCGCTGAGCTGCTCGCGTCTCTTCTCGTGCAGTAACCGCGCCGGTATAATCGTCACGCGATGGTAGGTGGACGTCTGACGCTTCTCGCCCTCGCCTGCATCGGGATCCTGTCCGCCGGCACGGCAAACGCCCAGGACGGTGATCCGCCACCCAACAACCTGCCGAACAATCACACCACGGTGCTGAACTGGGCCAAGTTCCCCGACGGGCGCCGATGGGGCTCGACCGCCGGGATTGACGTCGCGCCCGACGGCACCATCTGGGCCTACGACCGCTGCGGCGCCAACACCTGTGTCGACTCGGACCTCGACCCGATCCTGCATTTCGACACCTCTGGGCGGTTGCTGGACAGTTTCGGCGCCGGCCTGTTCAACGTCCCGCATGGGCTCCACGTCGACGCCGACGGCAATGTCTGGGTCACCGACCACGGGGTCGATCCTCCCAACGGCAAGGGGCAGCAGGTATTCAAGTTCAGCCCGCGGGGTGAGGTGCTGATGACCCTCGGCCGTGCCGGGATCGCCGGTGTCGGGCACTACACTTTCACCCAGCCGTCCGACGTCCTGGTGGCACCCAGCGGTGAGATCTTCGTCGCCGACGGACACGGCCCGCGGACCAACGCGCGGATCGTCAAGTTCGCGCCCGACGGCACCTTCATCCGGTCCTGGGGCCGTCACGGGTCCGGACCGGGGGAGCTGGAGGGGCCGCACGCACTCGCCATGGACTCGCAGGGCCGGTTGTTCGTCGGCGACCGGACCAACAACCGGATCCAGATCTTCGACCAGGACGGGACGCTCCTCGACTCCTGGACCCAGTTCGGGCGGCCGAGCGGGCTCTTCATCGACCAGCACGACACGCTCTACGTGGCCGACTCCGAGTCGCGTGACAACGAAGGCGGCTACGGACACAACCCCAACGTCCGGCGCGGCATCCGGATCGGCAGCGCCGTGGACGGCACGGTGACCGGATTCATTCCGGACCCGGCCGAGCGGGGCAGCTCGAGCGGCGCCGAGGGCGTCGCCGTCGACCACGACGGACACGTCTACGGCGCCGAGGTCGGTCCCCGCGACGTCAAGAAATACATCCAGCGATGACCGGCCGGACGCGAGCAGTCGGTGGTGACGGTCGCGCATCGCACCGAGGGTGGCGATGCGCTGGCGTGGCAAGGCGTGACGAGGGAGAAGACCGGCCGCATTCGACTGAGGAACAACGCAGTCAGGACGGATGCCGCACCAGCCGAATGCAGCGGGACGTTCACCACGGACTGCTGGGCACGCGCGCGCGGGCCGTGTGGCTCACGGCCCTGACCATCGGTCTCGTGGTCGCCCTGCCGGCCGCCACCGCGCAGGCCCCGGCCCGGCTCCTGGTCACGGTCCTCGATGCCGACGGCGCCCCGGTCGCCGGTCTGACCCGCGAGGATTTCACGCTCCGCCTGGACGGCACCGAGCGCGAGGTGGTGTCGGTGGAGCCGGTGGCGACGACGGTGCAGGTCGTCGCGATCTTCGAAGGCCTCGCCGCCACACAGCGACAGACCTCGGCCGCAATCACCAGCTTCATCGCGAGCCTCGATGACGACAGCATCGTCGACATGCAGAGCGTCGATGGACAGCTGGATGCGGCGATCGTCGAGGCGGTCGACGACCTGCACGCGCGCGGAGCCTCGCGCCCGGTCATCGTGATGATCGGGCAGGCGACCGAGATCGTGCCGTCCGCGTTCCAATCGTCGCAGGTACGCGGGAAACGCCAGGCCGCCGACCTATCCGGCGATCTCGATCAGCTCGCCCGGCTGCTTGCCGAGCACGGCATCCTGTTCCATGGCGTGTCGGTGACCGAGATCTCGCTGGCGAACTTTCGGACGCTCGCCGCCGGTACGGGCGGACGCTTCGAGGTGCTTGCCGCCCCGGCCGGGCTCAGCGATACCTTGACAAACATCGGGCGAGAGCTGGGCACCCAGTATCTCGTGTCGTATGCACCGGACCCGCCGAGTGGGACGCCGCCCGTGCTGGACGTCACACGGCCCGGTCTGAGGGTGCGAGCCGCGCCGTTCGACCCGACCCACTAGCCACGGCCCCACCGCAGCTCAGCGGAAATACCCGCGACGCGCCTGCACCTTGCGCCCGCGCCCCTCGACCCGCACGTCGAGCTCGTGCCAGCCGGTCGACTCGACCCCCACCGGCGAATACGTCAGGAGATACCGGCTCCGAAACTCGCTGACCACCCGCGTGAACGACGCGCGCAACCGCCCGATGTCCTTGGCGACGAACACCGACCCGCCGGTGTCTTCGACCAGCTGAGGGAGATACTGATGTCCGAAGAGATGCGGCTCGGTCGGGAGCCAGCGGCGGGCCAGGGCGCGCGCCTGGCGATTCCACCAGCTGTCACGCGCGAAACGGTCGAGGTGCACGCCGTAGACGACCACGTCGCTGCGTTGCGCCGTGTCCAGCACAGCGCGCGGGTCGAGCCAGCTCGCGGTGTCATAGCCGTCACTGAACACGAGCATCAGGGTGCGCCCCACGGCGTGCTCACGCAGCGCGAAGGCCGCGAACGTCGCGTCGTAGAGCGCCGTGGCACCGCCGGCGCGGATGCGACCCAGCGCGTCCGCCAGACGCGATGGCGGGGACGGCGGCTCCACGACCATCCGCAGTTTGTCCGAGAACGTCACCAGCCCGACCCGATCGTCCGGACGCAGCGCCTCGACCGCCGCCTCGGCCGCCGCGCGTAGCTGCACCAACGGTGCGCCCCCCACGCTGCCACTCGTGTCGAGGACGAGCAGCAGGGTAATCGGCACGTCTTCGAGCAGCACCGCGTCGATGCGCTGCGGCACATCGTTGTCGCGCACGCTGAAGTCGTCGGCGGTCAGATCGGTGACCGGCCGGCCATCGCGCGTGACCAGCACGTCGACCGCCACCGCGTCGACACCGGTCCTGAAGGTCTGCCCCGCCACCGCCGTCACGGTGAGCCCGCCCACACACGCCAGACCCAGACCGACGGCGAGTGCGTGCCACCGGCGCGTCATCGCCGCACCTCGGCGCGCAGCGCGGCGCGCAGTGCCGGGCCGTTCCGAGCCCCCATCAGATAGTCGACCCAGGGGTCGATGAGCCCACCCGGTTTGGCGGTGAGGATCGGCTCGAGCACGACCGCCGCCCCGCGCCGATCTCCGAGGGTATCGAGCAACTGTCCGAGCGCGACTCGCGCCGCCTGCCCTTCGGTGATCAGGTCGCTGGCCTCGCGGAACAGGCGTTCCGCCCGCTCGGGCTCGGCAGCCTGCGCGTACAGATGCCCCAGCATCAGCCGGGCCAGGTAGGCATGCGGCGTCGGCAGGTCCGTGCGCCCGACCAGCCCCAGCAACAGCTCCCGTGCCGATCCCACGTCCTCCAGCAGCATTCGCACGCGCGCCAGCCGGAGCGCCGCCTCGGTCGCGTCGGGCGCCACCGCCAGGGCCGCGCGCGCCCGGCGCGCCGCGGCCCGGAGACCGTCGCGCTTCGCGCCCTGAGCGGCCCGTACCCCGGCCACCCTGGCGTCACGCAGCCTGACCGGCGCCAGCGCGCCCTGCTCGTTCAGCCAGGCCGCGGTGGTCAGCAGCGGCACGTCGTCCGGCAGGGCCTCACAGGCCAGGTCGACGAAGCTCAGGGCGGCCCGCCAGCCGCCCCGCTCGAACACGAGGAGCCCGACCCCCAGATACCAGCGCCGCCGGAACGACCCATCCGGCTCCGGGCGCCGCGCCCCGAGATCCGCCCAGCGGATCGCGACCTCGATGTGAGATGTCGCGGCACTCGCGAGCCCGATCGACCACAGGTCGTCCGCCGTATCGACGTGGAGCATCGCCGCCGCGCGGAACAACTGCTGGTGCGGGGCGGGATCGCGGTCCGTCCCGGTCACTCTGGTGTCCTGGTCACGCACCGTATCGACGATCTGGTGGATGTCCTCGACCTCGAAGACCCGTACTCCGTCGATCGCCTCCTCCGTGCGTCCGTCCCGATAGGCGTCGATGAGGGCGCGATAGGGAGCCAGTGCCGGGGTCAACCAGAAGTCTGTCTGGACAGCGCCGGCCCGCGGGCGATCACCCGACGCGAGGAACAGCGCAGCCAGCACACCGAGCAGCAGACGCGACCGCACCACCAGACACCGTGCCGGCACTACCCGGAGTGCCTCGACCATGCTGCGCGGTCGCACGCGGGCCCCGATTCCTCGTGGGTTGACCATCTCGGACCAGATGCTACCGCGCCGCTTCGACGCCGGTTTGCCGACCACCCGCGCGTCATCCACCTCGACGCCACGTCGGATGTCATCCCCAAGACCCGGTGCCTCACCACGTGTGACGCGACGCGTCACGCCCGCGTCGACGGCGAGACATTCCGTCCGGCCGTGGGCGAAGGTCCAGTCTGGAACACGCCGATGTTGACCTGGCTCGGCGGCATCGACAAGCACCATGTCCGGATGTTGTTCGGGCAGGGGGGCTCTTCTACACTTTGGCTGAAAAGCTGCTGAGCACGTTCCGCCCCGAACCGGAACACTGCGACTGTCACAGTCGCCGGTTCAACGCCGAGACGCTGATGCGTCAGTTCGAAGCCGTCTTCCTGCTGAGAGATTGAGCCGACACAGGAGACCCGGCCGCCCGAAGGCTGAAGCCTGAAGCCCACGAGCAGGGTACCGTCGTCTGGCAGTCTGCGATAGGCCTATGGCTGCTCCTGCGCCGCCTCGTCCGCGCGCGCGCCACGCAGAATGTTCAGCAGCCCGTAGTTCCCCTCGTGGCAGGCGTACTCGAAGACCGGCGCGTCCGACTTCCGCATCGGAAGCGCCACGGTGAACGGCCGCGTGAACGTGGTCGAGTCGTCCACCGTGTACTCGTAGAGCAATGTGTCCTCATCGAGACGAGTGAACCGCTCCGTCAGATGCAACGTCTCGCCCGAGCCGAGGCTGCTGGTGGCGCCCGGATCGAAGCTCGACGTCTTGGCGGTGAAGTTCCGCGATTCCACCACCAGGGTGTCGCCGTCCCAGTATCCCCGAGCGTCGCCCATCCACTGCCGGATGCCGTCCAGATGCGGACGGCCATCGAGCGGGATGATGCGCGCGTCGTGCACCATCTCGTTGACAACGACGACGTGGTCCGACGTCTGGAACAGCTGCATGTTGTTGTTGTACCCGCTGGGCATCATCGGTGGCCCGGAGTTGAACCCCAGCAGACACCGCTCGGCCAGCGCCCGATCCTCGGGTCCGGCCAAGCCGATCCCGCCGCTGCGGAACCGTACGGGTCGTTCACCGGGGACGTCGCGGGTGAGTGACCCGACCTGCCGCGTGGCACCGTCAGCGAGCGGTGGCAATCGTCCGTCCGGCGGGTCGACGATGAGCGACGTCTGGCGGCTCGAGACGACGTTGGTACCGAGGTCGAACCAGAACGCGTTGTAGGCGCCGATCTTGCCGCCGATCGACTCCACCAGGGCCGTCTGCGTCTCGGCCGCCCGTGCCTCGGCCGCCGCCGCTTCCTCCTCGGTCAGGGCCGCCCGGTCGCCGAGACCGCGTGGGCGTTGCAGAGGCGTGATGGTCCGAAAATCCCACACGCCTTGCAAATCGGGTCGACCGTCGGCCAACCGGGGTGGTTCCGTCACGTTCGGGACACCGGGCGCCGTCTGACCGGCCTCCGCGGTCGGCGCCAGGCAGGAGACCAGCATCAGGGCCGTCACAATGGAGAGCTGTCGATATGTCATGCAGATTACTCCTTCTGCTCCCGATTCTCGCACGAATCGGCGTTTTTCTTCACCGCCAGCAACAGCACGTCCCGGGCCACCTCGGACTGCAGCACCTCGACCTCGAACGACGGCACCCCTGGCGCGTTGGCGAACGCGCGCCGCGCTCGGCCACGCCAGTCTTTCTGCTTCCGGGCGTGCTGGTAGCAGACCAGGAGGTCCCCCTGCCGCAACGCCGCGAACACCGCCGCGACCTCCGCCGACGCCACGTGCTCTGGCCCGGGTGTCTCCGACGCGAGTCCGACGTCGGGGTCGAGCAGCACCAGCATCGGCCCGCCACGGCGCGCCGTGACCCGTTCGCATACCCGCCCGAAGTAGGCGGCACGGTCCGTGAACGGCTCCTTCACGACCTCGATCTCGAGACCCGTGACGACGGCGAGCCGCTGAATGTCATCCAGGTCGCGGAAGTGGCGGAACACCTCGGCTGGCGGCTCCACCTTGCCATGCGCCGTGGCCAGGGGCGCCGGGGCCGGACCGGGACGATACATCGCGACGTGCAGGATGGCGGACACCGCTTCCCGTCTCGCCAGGTGCACGAGCGCGCTCCACTTCACGAGGTCGCGGTTGTCGCCATACCATTGATCTCGCATCATTCACCGTCAGCCGCCATCGTCAGCCACGAAAACTCCCGCGGCGTGCCTCCAGTGTCTCCCACCGGGCGTAGGATTGCGCCAGCTCCGCCTGCAGCTGTTCCTGGCGCGCCAGCGTCGTCTTGATCGTATCGGCCGATTCCCGGTAGAAGTGTGGACCGGCGACCGTCTCGTTGAGCTGTCCCGCGTCGTCCTCCAGCCCCTCGATCCGCTGGGGCAACGCCGCCAGCTCACGCTGTTCGTGGTACGACAGCCGTGGCGTCTCGGTGACCGGCACCGCCGCAAGCGCGGCCTCGGTGGCACCGGCGGCCCCGCGCCCCGACCGGCGGCGACCCGAGCGCTCTCCGGCCGCTGCGGCGGGACGCTGCCGCAGCCAGTCCTCGTACCCGCCCACGTACTCCCTCACCCGCCCGCCCCCCTCGAATACGAGCGTGCTGCTCACGATGTTGTCCAGAAACGTCCGGTCGTGGCTGACGAGCAACAATGTCCCCGGCCAATCGACCAACAGGGCCTCCAGCAGCTCCAATGTCTCGAGGTCGAGGTCGTTGGTCGGCTCATCGAGCACCAGCACGTTTGCCGGTCTCGTCAACAGCCGGGCCAGCAGCAGGCGGTTGCGCTCGCCGCCCGACAACGCCTTGACCGGTGAGCGCGCCCGATCGGGCGAGAACAGGAAGTCGCGCAGATACCCGTGAACGTGGCGGCGTTCGCCGTTGACCGTCACGGTGTCGTTGCCGTCCCCCACCGTGTCGAACACCGTCCGTTCCGGGTCGAGCTGTTCCCGTTGCTGGTCGTAGTAGCCGACCACCACGTTCGTCCCCCGGCGGATGTCCCCCTGGTCGGGTTGGAGCTCGCCCAGGAACAGCCGCAGCAGCGTCGTCTTGCCGGCGCCGTTGGGGCCGATCAACCCGACCCGGTCACCTCGCAGCACGCGGGTCGTGAAATCGCGAATGACAGGGTCACCATCGAACGATTTGGACACCCCTGTGGCTTCGAACACCACGCGACCCGACGGGGCCGCACGCTCCGCCTGCAGCCGCACGCTACCCACACGGGTCCGCCGGTTGGCCCGTTCCGCCCGCATCGCGAGCAGTGCCTTGACACGCCCTTCGTTTCTGGTGCGTCGGGCTTTGACCCCCCGGCGCAGCCACGCCTCCTCGACCGCCAGCCGCGTGTCCTGCTTGGCCTCGCGTACCGCCTCATCGGCCAGCCGCTCCGCTTGTCGCCGCTGGTAGTTGGCATAGTCCCCCGGCCACGAAGTGAGCCGGCCACGGTCGAGCTCGACAATCCGCGTTGCGACCCGTTGCAGAAACACCCGGTCGTGTGTCACGACCACCACCGCACCCGGATAGTCGATGAGAAACGTCTCGAGCCAGCCGATCGCGTCGATGTCGAGGTGGTTCGTCGGTTCATCCAGCAACAACACCTCCGGCTGCGCCACCAGCGCCCGGGCGAGCAGCACCCGCCGCCGCCATCCGCCGGAGAGCGTGTCGACCACCGTCTCAGATGGCAGCTGCAGACGCTCGACGACCCGCTCGATCCGCTGCTCGAGGCGCCAGCCGTCGCGTGCCTCGAGGGTCTGCTGCAACCGACCCAGCGTGTCGAGCAACGCGGGCTCCGGATCCACCGCCACCTGGACGGCGGTGTGGTGATACAGGGCCACGAGCTCGCTGAGCTCACCCACCCCCTGGGCGACGACATCGAACACCGGGCGGTCGGAGGACAGCAGCACGTCCTGGACGAGCATCGCGGTGCGCACCCCAGGCTCGCGGCGCGCCACACCCCGATCGGGTGGCAGCGTACCGGCGAGGATCTTGAGGAGGGTCGACTTGCCGGTGCCGTTCCGCCCGATCACACAGACCCGCTCGCCCGGATCGAGCCGCAGGGTCGCGTCTTCGAGGAGCGGCAGGTGACCGTAGGCGATCGAGACGCGTTCGAGAGAGACGAGCGGCATCGACCCAACCTACCACGAGGCAGCGTCTGGTGCGGAGGACCCGGATTCGCGCACGATCGACGGTACCGAGCGGGTCGTCGCGCTGGATGAGAAGCCCGGAGCGGTCCTGTGGACACACGAGTGGCACACCAGCGACCGGATGCTGATGGCCTCCTACGCCATCGGGCCGCGCGCCACGCTGACCGCTACGGCATGAACGGCGACCAGGGCAACATCATCCTCGCGCGGGTCACGCCAGACAGCAACGAGGATCAGAGTCGTACGACGCTGCTCGAGCCGACCACCAGCGCCAGCCGATGACCGGCGGGCCTGAAGGTGCTGGCTACCTGCGCCGAATCGACTGGATGACCACCGGCTCGTTCGGCACGCTGTCGGTGACCGCCGTACCAGCGATCGTGTCGACGACCGCGGTACCGTCGGTCACGCGCCCGAAGACGGCATAGCCGAAGTCCCGCACCCCGTTGTTCAGGACGTTGTTGTCGACGGTGTTGATGAAGAACTGGTCGGTCGCGCTGTCCACCTCGCCCGTGCGCGCCATCGCGAGGGTGTACTTGTCGTTCTTCAGCCCATTGGCCGCCTCGTTCTTGATCGGGTCGTGCACCGGCTTGCCCTGCATGTCGGGCGTGAAGCGCCCTCCCTGGATCATGAAGTTCTTGATGACCCGGTGGAAGATCGTGTTGTCGTAGTGCTCTTCATCGACGTAGGCCAGAAAGTTCTCGACACTGATCGGTGCCTGCTCCTGGAACAGCTCGATGGTGAGGGTGCCCATGCTGGTCTCCATCACCACGACCGGGTTGTCCTGGGCCGACGCGCCAGGGGCAGGCAGGACCATCACGAGACAGGCCAACGCGAGGACGACGAGGGTGCGACACTGCATGTCAAGAAGCTCCTCTCACATGATTGATGACATCGCCACATCATGACGTGGCGCCAATCGTTCGCCGCAGATCGTAACATCGCGCCGGCGGAACATGGGTGCGGGCGGGGACCCAGACCCGCGCCGTGTCGTCTACTGGCGGAAAGAGTGCTGCCTCCCCTCCCAGAACATTCCCATGGTGAACATCATCGGAGCGACCGTGACCCTTCGGTCTGGAGCGTCTAGAGCACACCGGCGGACTGCTGGGCGTCAGGCGCGAGCGGCGGTGTATGCTACGGGTTAGTCACACGCGCCCGTGGCGTACCAACGCAACACCGTGACCGGGAGGTCTTGGATGGATGTTCGACGCATCGCAGTCGGCACTCTGGTGCTGGGCCTGACACTCACCCCATCTCTCGCTGGAGCGCAACCCCCATCACACGGCGCGGTGCCACGCACGGCCGATGGCCAGCCGGATCTGCAGGGTGTCTGGGATTTCCGCACGATGACGCCGTTGCAGCGCCCCCGGAACCAGGAGAACGCGGTGCTGACCGAAGAGGAGGTGGCCGAGCTCGAGCAACGCGCTGCCGACCGCGTGATCCGGGCGGACACGCCGAGTGAGATACGGACCGAGCCGCTGCCGGCCGGTCAGAACGTGGGCGGCTACAACAACTTCTGGTTCGACCGGGGCGCCCGGGTTGTCGAGGATCGCCGCACCTCGCTCATCGTGGATCCACCGGACGGACGTATCCCGGATCTGACGCCAGGCGCGCTCAACCAGGTCGGCTCACTCGGCGAGGACCTCCCCGGAGAGCGCCCGGTCCGCTACCGCACGGGTGGCATCGGCGCCGACGGCCCCGAGGATCGCGGGCTGTCGGAGCGCTGTCTGTTGGGGTTCAATGTCGGTCCGCCGATCATGCCGGCCGGCTACAACCAGAACATCCAGCTGTTCCAGACGCGCGACCACGTGGTCATCCTGAACGAGATGGTCCACGACACCCGGATCATCCCGCTGGACCGGCGTCCTCATCTCCCGCACACGGTGTCACAGTGGCTGGGAGACGGCCGCGGATACTGGGAGGGCGACACGCTGGTCATCGAGACGCGGAACTTCAGCGATCTGGTCGCGAGCTTCAACGCCGGGGTCGCGAGAGCGCTCGGCACGGGCGCCACGCTGCATCTCACCGAGCGCTTCACACGCGTCGACGAAGACACGCTGCTCTACGAGTTCACCGTCGACGATCCCACCACGCTGTCGCAGCCGATCACAGGGGTCCTGCAGATGCAGCAGGGGGCGGCACCGCTCTTCGAGTATGCGTGTCACGAAGGCAACTACGGCATGCTGAACCTGCTGACGGGCGCGCGGATGGAAGAGCTCACGGACGGGCCCTAACAGCCCGTGGTGAAAGCCCCGCTGCATTCGAACGGCGCTGCATCCCGGTTGCCGGCGTTGCTCCTCGGTCACACATCCCCCAATGTGCTCCCTCGTCGCGCCTTGCCGGCCGGGCGCCTCGCCACCCTCGGTGCGTTACCGTAAGTATGACCGGGACCACTAAGGGCCCGCGCCACAGCAGACCGATCAGGCGGATCCGCGGCGCTTCAACACCTGGGTCCAGAAGACCGAGAACAGGCAGTACCCGAGGAAGTAGTAGAACCCCGGGCCGAGGGTCGACGTCAGGTGGGTCTCCATCCCGATCTCGACCTCACGCAGCAGAATCGGGACCGTGAACACGTTCTCCTGCACTTGGTCCCGCGTTGCCAGAAACGCGAGGAAGACACCGACGACGAAGACGTCCGCCATCGACCACTTTCCGATCAGATCCACGAGCAACACCAGCCACTTCTTGAGGGTCTCTTGCCGCACGTAGATCGACGCCAGCAGCATCGATCCCTTAGTCACCGGCACGATGACGCTGAAGGCCAGGATCAGAAACGACACGAGATAGTCAGTCGAGCGCCACAGTTCCCTGACGGTGCTCAAAATCGACCGGGTCTGCTGATAGACCGTCACCTCGACAGGGTTGGCAATGATCGCGGCCTCGACGATGGTCGTGATCTCTACGCTGTAGATCGGCTGCGTGACGCCGGGTATCAGGAGGGCGAAGTTGACCAGCGTCAGCACGACGATGATGAGTCGCGTCATGGTTGCTCTCGAAACGTGCTCGTGCCCATGTGGCTCGGCAACGCGGTCTGGAGGACGCGGGTCTATTGTCCCTTCCGGATGGCGGCGATCTTCCGGTCGCGTGTCGAGGCGGACTGCCCGAGATCCCGCCGGTGGTTCGCCTCGAGCTCCTGCCGCACCTCGGGCTCGAACGCGGCCGCCAGCTTGGAGCTGAAGAGGATTTCCGCCTCCGCCACCTTCGCCTCGTACTCGCGCCGCGCCGCCGCGATCGCCTCTTTCTGTTCGTCGGTCAACGTGGTGGTCTCGACGTCGGTTCCGGCGTCCTGCTGTTTCAGCCGCTCCATCACCAGCTCGACTGCGCTCTTCGGAGCATCCTTTGACACGATACTCATCCCTCCGATCCGGCGGCACGTTGCCCGCCGTCAGTCTCACACGACCTGCCGTGCCGGCCGCACCCGACGCGTGGGCCACGGCTGACGGCGACCATCGTATCGTCGGCGCGAGGCTGGTTCAACGAAATACCGACACCCGATCGAGATGATGCAGCGACGCTCCTGCCCCATCGACGCTCTTCGAGCACGCAGAAGAGACACCGCGTAGACTGTCACAATGGTTGGTGTCCCTCACCTGTCACCTTTGCCGGCGCTTCGAGGGCCGCTACGACGTGCATGTCCGGATCCGGGCCGGCTTCGCGGGCAGGGCCGCCACCGAGGCTCCGTTCCTGCCCCGCGTTCGCGACGACATCGTAGCCTACATCCGGGTCAGGCGAGCCCATATCGGCAGTCCCGGTGCGACGCGGGACGTGCACGACGGACGGCTGGCATGACGTCGGGACCGCCGAATCAGCTTGACTCGAGATCGGGTATTCCGCGTATGCTTGATGTTACTGTAACGGCGCCACCCTGGCGGCGGCGTCATCCGTGCGGCTCGTGCCGCGCACACATGTAGTCGGTAGTACACGGCAGGACCGAGCTCCGACGATCAACACGTAGGAAGAAGATGGCAAACCAAGGAACAGTCAAGTGGTTCAACGATAGCAAGGGGTTCGGGTTCTTGACTCGCGACGACGGGGAGAAGGACGTCTTTGTGCACTACTCGGCGCTTCAGGGCGAGGGCTTCAAGAGCCTCACCGAGGGTGAGCGAGTGGAGTTCGACGTGGTGCAGGGGCTGAAGGGCCCGGCCGCGGAAAACGTCGTCAAGCTCGGCAGCTGACGCGCATCCTGCGCATGATCGGGGGACAGACCCTGTCCCCTCCCAATACGGCCGGCTCCACTCCACCTCTCGCGGCACGACCGGTGGACGCGGAGCTGTGCCTGGCAGCCTGTCGCGTGGCAGTCCGGCTGCGGGACTGATCCGACGGACCGCTGGTTCCGCCTGTCCCCCTCGTCGTCACGCTCCAGATTCACTGATAGGATCGGCGCATCATGGGAACGATCACGCGCCGGGCGATGCTACAGGCGCTCGCAGGCCAGGCACTGGGAGTGGGTGCGGCGCATGGTCAACCCGGGCGGCACCAGCCGCCCAAGCCGCTGTCGCCTGACGCAATCACCCACGACTGGCCCTCGTTCCTGGGCCCCACGCACGACGCCGTCTCTACCGAGACGCACCTCAGCCGGACCCTGCCGCCACCGCGTGTCTGGGAACACGAGAAGGGCACCGGCTACACGTCGCCGGCCATCGCCGGCGACCGCCTCGTGTTCTTCCACCGCGTGGGCGACCGGGAAGTGGTCGAGTGCCTGCACCCTGAGACCGGAGAATGCCGCTGGCAATTCCGCTATGCCACGGCGTATCGGGACCGCTACGGCTACAACAACGGTCCGCGGTCGAGCCCGGTCATCGACAGAGAGCGGGTCTACACGCTGGGCGCCGAGGGCAAGCTGCACTGCTTCGAGCTGACCACCGGCGACGGTGTCTGGAGCCGGGACCTCCGGGTGGAGTATGACGTGCAGCAGGATTTTTTTGGCACCGCGTCGACCCCGCTGGCTGAGAACGGGCTGCTGATCGTCGTCGTGGGCGCCCCCGGGGGCCCCTGCGTGGTGGCGTTCGACGGGGCGACCGGACGCGAGGTGTGGCGCGCCGGCGAGTGGGGCCCGAGCTACGCTTCACCGGTGCCGGCCACCCTGCACGGCGAGCGTCGGGTGCTGGTGTTCGCCGGCGGCGAATCGACACCGCCGACCGGAGGCCTGCTGTCGATCGACCCGGCCGACGGCGAGATCGACTTCGCGTTTCCATTTCGCAGTCGCACCTACGAATCGGTCAATGCCTCCTGTCCGGTGGTCTTCGACGACACAGTCTTCATCTCGGCCAGCTATCGGACCGGCGGCGCATTGGTACGCGTGCGACCCGACTTCACGCCCGAGGTCGTCTGGACCACGCAGGGGTTCGCGCTGCACTTCAATACGGCGATCCACAAGGACGGGTATCTCTACGGCTTCGACGGGCGGAACCAGGGCGACGCGTCGCTGGCCTGTATCGACGCCAGCGACGGCCGCGTGGTCTGGCGCGAGGCGCCGCAGTGGACCGAGACCTTCGAGCAGGCCGGCCGCCAGCGACAGGCGACCATGGGAACGGGCCGCGGATCGTTGCTCGCGGTCGACGGCCAGTTCCTGGCCATCGGCGAGCTCGGGCACCTGTTATGGCTGGATCTGACGCCCGACGGCTACCGGGAAGTGTCCCGGGCGTGGTTTGCGGCCGCCCGCGAGTCCTGGACGTTGCCGGTGCTCAGCCGCGGCCTGCTCTACGTCGTCCAGAACAGCCGGGACCTGCTGACCGGCGCCAGCCCACGTCTGCTCTGCTACGACCTACGCGCCTAGCGAGGCTCCGCCTCAGACCGTGGTTGGCTCCGCCTCGCTAGACGAGCTTTTCTCACAGCCCCGCTACGCGGGGGCTAGACTCCTTGAACGGAGGCTGTCGTGGTGAGAGCGAAAAAACACGACCAACACGTGACTCACTTGTCACGATAAGCGTTGTGCAAGGAGTCGAGCACACTCGGGTTGCCGGTGTGGCGCAGGCCTTCAGGCCTGCACGGCAAGGCGGAAACCGTGCCCCACGGATGTCCGCTGTGGTCTCGTGCATGCGGAGCCGGAGGGCGCGCATCGTCACGTTCGTCCAATCGATATATCGATATCGCGGCGGACCATCGACGACGGCTGGTCATCCTCCAGGAGCCAACGGTGTTGCGTCGGATCGACGGGACACGTCCGACCAGGGTCGCGGACGTGCACCCGCGTTACACTGGAGGGAGATCGTTTTCCGAGGAGGACAACAGACATCATGGGTGACACCCCGAACGTCAGCAACAGCCTGACGGTCCGCGTGCAGTTCAAGAACGACAGCGGCATGCTGGGGCGCCTGGCCTCTGAGATCGGCCGGCTCGGCGGCGACATCGGCGCCGTGGACCTCGTGTCCGTCGGTGACGGCCTCATGGTGCGCGACCTGACGATCAACTGCCGGAACGACGAGCACGCCAGCGCGCTGATCGCCGGCATCCGCGCCCTCGACGACTTCACCCTGCTCCACTCCTCCGACCGGACGTTCCTGCTGCACCTCGGTGGCAAGATCGAGGTCGTGAGCCGGTCGCCAATCCGGACACGGGACGACCTGTCGATGGTCTATACGCCTGGGGTCGCGCGCGTCTGCATGGCCATTCACGCGCGGCCCGAGGATGCCTACACGTTGACCATCAAGAAGAACACGGTGGCGGTCGTGACCGACGGGACGGCCGTCCTGGGGCTCGGCGACATCGGTCCCGCGGCCGCCATGCCGGTCATGGAAGGCAAGTGTGCGCTCTTCAAGGAGTTCGCCGGCGTCGACGCCTTCCCGCTGGCGCTCGACACCACCGATACCGACGCGATCGTCGAGACCGTGAGCCACTTCGCCACGGGGTTTGGCGGTATCAACCTCGAAGACATCGCGGCGCCCCGCTGTTTCGAGATCGAGAAACGGCTGAGAGCGCGGCTCGATATCCCGGTCTTCCACGACGACCAGCACGGCACCGCCATCGTCACTCTTGCGCCGTTGATCAACGCACTGCGACTGGTCAACAAGAACCCGGATGAGCTGAAGGTCGTCTTCAACGGCGTCGGTGCCGCCGGTGTCACCGTCAGCAAGATCTTCATGGACTATGGCGTCACCAACGTCATCGGCTGCGACCGCCGCGGGGCAATCTACCGAGGCCGCACCGAGAACATGAACTTCATGAAACAGTGGTACGCCAACCACACGAACCCCAATGACGAACGCGGCTCGCTGGCAGAGGTCATCGAGGGCGCCGATGTCTTCGTAGGTCTGTCGGCACCTGGGGTCCTGACGGTGCCAATGCTGAAGACGATGAACCGCGACGCCGTGGTGTTTGCCATGGCGAATCCAACACCGGAGATCATGCCGGAAGAAGCGGCGCCACACGTCCGGATCATGGCCACCGGGCGCTCGGACTACCCCAACCAGATCAACAACGTGCTGGCGTTCCCTGGCGTGTTCCGCGGCGCCCTCGATGTACGCGCCACGACCATCAACGAAGAGATGAAGCGTGCGGCCGCCCACGCCATCGCCGGGGTCATTCCAACCAACGAGCTGCACGAGGACTACATCATCCCGAGCGTCTTCAACAAGGAGGTCGTCAAGGCGGTCGCGCGAGCGGTGGCCACGGCGGCGCAGGAGACCGGTGTGGCCCGCCGCGAGACCAAGGGGTGAGGCTACTCGGGCAGACCCGAGTCGGGCTGCGGGTCCCCAGCCGGTGGCACATGCGCTCGTCGTCGCGCGCGCTGAGCCTCTTCGAGACTCTGAAACCTGAAGACGCCCCGGGGATAGGTGCCCGGCGCGACGGACCCATACCGGGCACAGTGCCGGAAGAACCGCTCGAACCCATCACCCGGTCCCGTCAACACCGGGGCGGTGTTCGTCTCCTCGATCGGGACATACTCGAATCCGACCGCCTCGAAGGCGTGCAAGACGGTGAGCATCTCGTCGCGGTCCACGCCACTAGCCGACCGCGCCACTGTGGTCGTCGAAAGTCTCGCCATCCGGGTCAGGCGACCTGGCTTGTCGCATGCGCTGGTATCCGGCACACTGTGGCGATGTCCGACACCGGCGCACCACATACCCTCGTGCTGGTCCCGACCGAGATCGAACGACGGCATCTCGCCCCGCAACCGGGGTTCGGTGCCGGCACGCCGTGCGAACTGTGCGGGTTCGGGCCGGTGGCGGCGGCCGCGCGTGCCGCCAGCCAGATTGCGCGGCACACACCCGCACGCGTGATCCTGACCGGCATCGCCGGGACGTTCGACCCGACGGGACTGCCGGTCGGAACGGCAGCCGTCTTCCCACAGGTCGCGCTGCATGGCGTCGGAGTCGGCGTCGCGTCGGGATTCGTGTCGGCGGCCGCCCTGGGGTTTCGCCACTGGCCGAACGACGCCGGCCGGAGCGACCCGGACAGCCCCGACGAGTTGGTCCTCGTCGCGCCCGTCCCACCCGCCGCCGGCCAGCTGCTCACCTGCTGTACGGCCTCCGCGTCGCCCGAGGAAGCCCGACAGCGACTGGCACAGTATCCTGGCGCGGTGGCCGAGGACATGGAGGGATTCGCCGTCGCACTGGCATGCCGGCTGGCCGGTATCCCGTTGGCGATCGCACGAGGGATCTCGAACGAAGTCGGGAATCGTGATGTCGAGCGCTGGCACATCCCCACCGCGCTGGATGCGGCGTGGCTCATCGTACGCGACCTCGTCGGCCGACCCCACTGGGACACCGCGCCGTGACATCGATTCACCTGGGCATCTCCACCTGCCCCAACGACACCTTCGCGTTCCATGGCATCCTGGAGCGGAAGGTCGACCTGCGCGGCCTCGACTTTCGTATCGAGCTGCGCGACGTCGAGGAGCTGAACCGACGGCTGTTCGCCGGCGACTTCGACGTGGCGAAGGCGAGCTTTCACGCCGCCCTGCTGCTGGCCGACGAGCTGGGCGTCCTGCCGGTCGGTTCGGCGCTCGGGTTCGGGGTGGGACCGCTGCTGCTGGCAGCGCGTCCTGACACCCACCCGCGCGACGCGGTCAGCGCGGGAGACCGCGCGCGCGTGGCCCGCGTATTGTGCCCGGGCGAGCACACGACCGCCACCTTGCTCTACCGCCTGTTTCACGCCGGTGAGGGCGCGCTCGAGCAGGTCGTGTTCTCCGAGATCATGCCGGCGCTCGAAACCGGCGCCGCCGACTTCGGTGTCTGCATTCACGAGGGTCGCTTCATCTGGCAGCAACACGGTCTGGCGCTCGTCGAGGATCTCGGCGCGGTGTGGGAGCGCGAGACCTCTGCCCCGCTGCCGCTCGGCGGCATCCTGGCGCGCCACAGGCTGGGAGACGCGACAATACGGACCGTGACGGACGTGCTCCGCGACTCGCTGGCGTACGCCTGTACCCACCGGGACGACACGCTCCCGACCATGCGGCGCCACGCGCAGGAACTGACCGACGACGTCATGCTCGAGCACGTCGATCTGTATGTCAACGAGTGGACAGAGGACCTGGGCGACGCGGGACGAGCCGCCCTGCGGATGCTGAGCCGGCAGGCGGCCCATGTCGGGCTGCTGCCGGCCGGCACACGGGCGCTGATAGTGTTCTGATAACGAGCGAGGCTCCGCCTCAGACCGTCCCGACCGGATTGGCTCCGCCGCGCTGGCCGTGCGTTGGTTCATCACGGTGTCAGGAGCCTCGTAGAGACTCCCAGAACATCGGGACCCCCAAGGAGGACGACATGCTGGACATCCGCCAACAAGTGCTGATCGGCTCGCTCGCGATCGTCTGCGCGCTCGGACTCGCCTGTGGCGCGGGGCCTGAAGAGGCCGAGGCCCCGGCAGTGGCGCCCGAGGCCGGACCGGCGGCGGCACCAGCCGCCACGCTGCCGCCTACCGAGGACACCGCACCCGACGCGCTCACCACGTCACCGCGGCACGGCGAATGGGTCGACGTGACGCTCCCCGGCAGCGTTGTGCCGATCAGCACGTGGGTCGTCTATCCCGAACGGTCCGACAGCGCGCCAATCGTGCTGGTCATCCATGAAATCTACGGCCTGACCGACTGGGTCCGCGGCGTGGCCGACCAGTTCGCCGCGGAGGGATTCATCGCGGTCGCCCCCGATCTGCTCTCGGGCATGGGACCGAACGGTGGCGGCACCGCCTCGCTCGGGGACCGCGACAACGTCATTGCGACCATCCGCACGCTCGAGCCGGACGAGCGAACCCGGCGTCTGAACGCCGTCCGGACCTACGCGCTCGACATCCCTTCAGGCAACGGTCGTCTCGGGACGGTCGGGTTCTGCTGGGGTGGAGGTGCGAGCTTCGCTTACGCGGTGGACCAACCCGAGCTACACGCGGCCGTCGCGTACTACGGCACGTCGCCCACCGAGGCCGCGGACTACGCCCGGATCAATGCCCCGGTGCTCGGGCTCTATGGGGGGACGACGAGCGGGTGAACTCGACCATCGCGAGGGCCGAAGAGGCCATGGCCGGCGGCGGCACGTCCTACGAGCCGATCATCTACGCAGGCGCCGGCCACGGCTTCCTGCGTGCCCAAGAGGCCCGTGACGGCGCCAACAAGCGCGCGGCCGAGCAGGCCTGGCCACGCACGCTGGCGTTTTTCCGGGAACACCTCGGAAATTGAGGAAGCGGCCCTGAAGGGCCTTGCTACCGGCACGGGGCACCTGTCCCACCACCGTCGCAAGGGCCCCCAGGCCCGTCGGTGTCGTTCGGCGCGATTAGGGCGCGCCGCGGAGCGCGCCGACGGCCAGTACGACCCAGCCGGCGATGAGACAGAGCCCGCCAATCGGCGTAATCGCCCCGAGCCAGCGGACGCCGGTCACCGCGAGCAGATAGAGGCTGCCGGAGAAGACAACGATTCCGGCGACGAACAGCCAGCCGGCCGACCCTGTCCAGGCGTTCGGCCAGCGTGATGCCGCCCACGCCACCGCCAGCAACCCGAGCGCGTGGGTCAGGTGATACCGGACCCCGGTCTCGAAGACCGCCAGCATGTCCGGGGTCAGCCGATCACGAAGGCCGTGGGCGCCGAACGCCCCGATCAAGACCCCCAGCCCACACAACGCGGCACCGGTTGCGAACCACCCTGCGACCATGATTCGGTATCATACCTGCCCTGTACCGGATTCAGGCCGACCGAATCGCCACACCGGCACCGCCCTCCAGCAGTCCGTGGTGAACGTCCCGTGTCGCACCGAGAGGGGCGATGCGCCCAGCTGGCCAGGCGCGACGAGGGAACATACCGGCAGTTGTCGACCGAGACGCCACGCAGACAGCCGGGATGCGGCGGGACCTGCACCACGCACTGCTCGACCCCATCGGCATGCACACAAGACCCGAGCGCACCTCTCCAGACATCCGTAGGGCACGGTCGCAGCCGTGCCTCGCAGGCCGGCCCGCCTTCGCTCGCTGCACCGCCACGCGCGAGCTTCGGCGCGCCCGCCGTAGCCTTCGGGGAGGGTGGAAGGTCTGCGCGACGGCAGTCCTGTCGCTCGGGCTGCTCGGGGTCGCGACGGCGGCGCACGCGCAAGAGGCGGTCCTCGAGGGACAGGTCGTCGACCAGCAGGACAGCGCCCTCGTCGGGGTCACGATCGAACTGACCGCAGCGTCGCTGTCCGGGCCGGTCGTCGTCACGACCGACCAACGCGGCGCGTATCGATTCGCCGCCCTGTCCCCGGGGATCTACACCCTCACCGTCACGCTGTCAGGGTTTCAGACCGAGCAGCGCACGGTGACGCTCGAGACGG
>SMUZ01063557.1_pt1 | contig 32583 bp, 32 predicted proteins | sample 2456421 | NCBI WGS metagenome assembly SMUZ01 (sample SAMN11095932, study PRJNA526329) | marine sediment metagenome | biome: Marine sediment; feature: Surficial sediment; material: Deep marine sediment; isolation source: Hadal surficial sediment | place: Pacific Ocean | collected 2014-11 | depth... | reverse complement strand
CGAATCTCCTCACCATCTGCAATGACCGTGCTGGCCGACTTTAGAAATATGTACGGGTTCTGACGTGTGTCACCCGGCGTTCGTTCCCAAATTCCCGGGATCGGGTCCGGCGCCGGCACCGCTGCCGGTTCCGCGCCGCCAGCCGCTCGTCGCGCCATCTCGGCAGCGTGCAGCGAATAGTTGGATGCCGCGTTATAGATGATATTGGGCGTAATCGGCGGCAAGGTCCTGACGGAACCGATAGCCGTGATGTACGACGCCTGGGCACCCGATGCCGCCGCATCGGCAATGTCGCCCAGCCGGGGGCGGAGTTCGTCATAGCGTTCGATCAGTCCACGCATGGAACCCGGTATGGTCGACTTCGCTCCCTCGAGCGCATTGTTAGCCCGCGCAATATCGACGACGATAGCGTCGTCGAGTACCAGCCCAATGTAGACGTGGTCGTCGTCTTCAAATGTGCCGAGCTTGAAAGGCTGAACGTCCTGGGCAACCAGGAACGACGGAATCGTCAAGTTAACTGCGAGAACACACCACACGCATTTCATAGGTCACCCCCGTTATCGTTATCGTCTATCCGGCGTGCCAGCGAGCGGCCGGTCAGTGATTGAAGTTCTCTGCCGAACCTAGTCCTGCAGCGGCCCGCTGTCAACATTGAGCGCCCTGACGCGGCGGGTCACTCGCGCGCTCTTGACATACCCAAACGGTGTGCTACAAGTTCCAGAACGTAAGCGTTCACGAGCACAGAACGCAAGCTTCGACGGCTGCAGGGGAGATGAGATGAGAGATCGGCGATATGCCCTGGCGGCGTTACTGCTGGGGCTCTGCATGGTCTCAGCGACTGTTTTCGCCCATCACGGCTTCGCCGGCCGTTACGATGAAGAACATCCAATTACGCTCGACGGTGTCGTCATCGAACTCCAATTCATCAATCCCCACGCCGCCATTATTTTTCAGGTCAGAGATGAAGACGGCAAAGTCGTGCGGTGGGGTGGCTATCTCGGCTCGGCGACAAGCCTAAACAAAAGCGAAGGCTGGACCAAGAACACGCTGAAACCCGGTGATCGGATCACGATCCTGGGTGCGCGTGCCATCAACGGCGCGCCTGACATGCTGCTCTCCAATGAGAGCAGAATTACGATGACCGACACCGGCGAAGAGATAAAGAATAGCCTCGGCACCGGTATCGGCCAGCGGGGGTTCTAGGACGCCGTCGCCCCCAAAGGAACATTTCTCGGGAGTGGGAGTGAAAGCGTGAGCGTCAGACAACTTCTGTATCTCGCCCTTATCGCCGCCGTGCTGCTGGCGTCATCCTCTGTTGTCAACGGCCAGGACGGCGTTGCGGAGGAGTTAGTCGTCCTAACGGATCTGGCCGGTCTAGGCCGTGACGAAAATTCGGTAACGTACTTCAAGGCATCTAACGCCGGCGCCTATGAACGGTTCGGCGAGTCCATCGCGCTGAGCGCGGACGGCACGACGCTAGCCGTCGGCGCGATTTTCGAGGACAGTAGCGCCACCGGTGTCGGTGGCGATCAAGCAGACTTCTCCGCGCCAAACGCTGGAGCTGTCTATATCTTTACCCGCACGGGCAGCAACTGGTCACAACAGGCCTATATCAAGGCGTCCAATACGGGCGCAAGCGACCGGTTTGGCTTATCGGTCGCCTTGAGTCATGACGGTGATACGCTTGCGGTCGGCGCATTGGGCGAGGACAGCGCAGCTACAGGCATCAACGGCGATCAACACGATAACTCGATAGACAATGCGGGCGCCGCCTACATCTTTACCCGGGAGAATCGTACTTGGTCACAACAGGCTTACATCAAGGCCTCTAATACTGGGCGCATCGAGGAAGGCGACCAGTTCGGCTACGACGTCGTGCTGAACGGTAACGGCGATACGCTGGCGGTCAGCGCCATCAGCGAAGACAGTGCCGCTACCGGCGTCGGTGGTGAGCAGGATGATGACTCGGCTGCCGAGATCGGCGCGGTGTATGTATACAGCCGTGATGGTGCGGACTGGTCGCAGCAGGCTTACCTCAAACCCAGAAGCTTCTCCGCCGAAATGCTGATCGGCGGTATCTTGTTCGGTTTCGCGATCGGCATGGACGAAAGCGGTAACACGCTGGCTATAAGCGGCTTTAACGAGGAGACCAATCGAGGCTCGATCTACGTCTTCGAACGTGCGGGCTCCGACTGGTTTGAGCAGGCCCGCCTCGTGGCATCCAACCCGGAGATCGGAGACGGGCTTGGATCCGCGATCGCGGTCAGCGCCGACGGTAACACGATCGCGGCTGGCGCTTTTGACGAGGACAGCGCGCTCGTCGGCATCGTGCCCAGCGATCAAGGTATTGATGATCAGCGGACCGATGATGCTATCGGCGCAGCCTATGTGTTCGTTCGCCGCGGCGACACCTGGTCGCAGCAGGCTTTCATCAAACCTACCAACACGCAGGTGAATCAACACTTCGGCTGGACGCTAGCGCTCAGTCTCGATGGCGACACGCTCGCTGTCGGTGCCCACTTCGAGAATGGCGGCTCCACCGGGATCAATGGCGACCAGCGTGACACGTCGGCTCAGGACGCCGGCGCCGCCTATGTCTACAGCCGCAGCGGCACGACATGGACGCCCCGCGCTTATGTCAAAGCCTCGAACACATTCGTGCGCGCGGAGTTCGGCAGCTCGTTGGCCCTGAACGACGACGGGACGGTATTAGCGGTCGGCGCACCTCGAGAAGCCGACGGCGCCGCGGGTATCAACGGTAATCAGGCGGCTGACTCGGCGGCAGAATCCGGGGCCGTCTACATTTATTGACTAAAGTTCGTACGGCTTACAGTCGTAGATGGGGAGTATTTCGCCGAGCGCCAACCATTGCCCCGTGATCGTGGCCGGTTCGGTAAAGGTACTCGGATCCGTAATGGTGATGACATAGTTCAAGCGGCTTTGATCCTCGCTAAGCGTATACCGCTCAACCATCTGCACGTCCTCGCTCTGGGGCGTACCAATGTTGTCGAAAAACGGCCAGTTAATATGTGTGGTCATGACAACGAACGTATCACCTTCCCAGGTTCCCACGGAATATCCTAAGTGAGACAGAGCTTGATCTGCATTGGGCGAGGAACCGTCCGTATGGATCGTTCGCACGATGTCATAGAGTTCTGTCCGCAGCGTAATCTCGCTACCCAGATCGGTGAACTCAAACGGATGCGGATTGATCATGATGCGGGGCATACCTTCCGCTTCACAACGAATCGCGAAGTTATCCAACATATTCCAGGATGCTCTTGCGGCGATCGCAGTCTCGGTAAAAGGAAAGTGCAGTGACCGGCCGCTGGGTCGCGGTACGCTCCAGACCCGAAAAATCCCTTTGTTCTCGGCCACCGTGTCCGGTAACTCGGACCCACGAGAATCACGCCGATTATTCCAAAGCACCAGTGATTCGCCGCTCGGAAGTATCACACCATTGGTCAACAGGACCCGCTCCTGGCGCACCGAGAGACGTCCTGTAACTTCTAACCGGTCTCCGATTCGGAACAGATCCTTGGTGACGCCGCTGCGCAGCAGGTTGTAGATGGAGTTCGCTTCCAGCCGCCACGCCTCAGTTTCACCCTGAGCATCGGTTACGTCGATCATCAACGCGATGTGCGGATTTCTCCACTGGACCTCGGTAATGACACCTTCGAGCTGCCGAATTTCGTCAGAGAAATACGCGGTTGAGTGATGAGCGAGTACCAGGCCGGGCAATAGAAAGAACCCGAACCCGGTGAGACGTCTCATCGTATTGCCTACACCAACGAAGCCTATGGCCGGTAACTACTGACCGCCGGCAGATAGGAGCCGGTACGCTCTGCTGGCGCAGGCTCGCTCTCCACGGGCAACGTCAAAGTGCCTATCCCTTCGATACTCGCAACGATCGTCTGACCCGGCTGCAGGAATTGCTGTACACCACGGACCGCAGTTCCAGCGCCGGTGCCGCCCGAGGTGCCGTTGTTGAGAACGTCACCCGGGAAGAGCGTGATGATCGAGGAACCATACTCGATGAGTTCGTAAATCGAGTGAATCATATCTCCGGGACCTGCATCCTGCATAACGTCGCCATCGACCTCCAACCGCTGCCTCAGACGCACCATCGGGTCACCATAGAATTCCTTTGGCACGATCCACGGACCGAGCGGCGCGAAAGTGTCATGGCCCTTGCCCACGAACCAGTCGGATCCCGGTCGGGAGTCGGGCGGACGGCCGCCCCGATCGGAGATGTCGATGCTCACCATGTAACCAAAGATGTAATCCGCCGCATCGGTGGCCGAAACGTACTTGGCGGTGCGGCCGATCACGATCGCAAGTTCCACTTCCCAGTCAATACGGTCCCGGCCGTAAGGGATGACCACCGCATCACCCTGGCCGATGACGGCGCCTGCGGTGGGCTTGATAAAGAGATACGGTATGCCCCGAGTTGCGCGTCGCCGTTCTGCGGCTGCCCGCTGCTCTTCGGGCGTATTGGCCTCTTCAACATGGCTGTAGAAATTAACGGCAGCGTTGAGCATCTTGCCGGGCATAAGCGGTGCGAGCGTGCGAACATCGCCGACATCGTGCACGAAGCTAGGTCGTGCATCGGCGTCTAGGCTCGCGTTGTTGACCAGATCGGTAACGATCTCGTAGAGGCGATACTTCAACCCGTATTCGTATTGCCCGATGAGCGATTTCATATCTTCCGGCATCGTGATGTTTGGATAGGCCGGATCTCGTTGCAGCTCTTCGTTCGCAGCGTCGAGCTCCACGATTAGCTGATCCCGCAGCACAATGCCGATGGTTTGCAGGCCATCGACTTCGAAAGTACCCAGCTTGAACGGCTCCGCGCTCGCAGCATCCGGCCCGAGTTGGGCCGAGACGAGAGAGGGGATTGAGAGCGCCGCGAGTGCGACTAAGACTAACCTTTCTCGCATGTTGATTACTCCCCGTAATAGGTGTAGTTGTTAAGCAATCGAGTTAGATCTGATGATCACTCTGACTTCTGCCCTAGACCCTGTCAAGCAGGTTTCGATGCCGCCTCTGCTCTGGGCTCGAGGGCTCAGATCCGCCGACTTAAGCCGAATTCTCACTCCAGCTGTGCGCGCAACCGGGCGACTTGCTCGACATTGACCGCGCCTGAACCCTCACCGAAAACCTCTCGACAGTAGGTCAGCACGGCAGCCATGTCCGTATCGGATAGATAATCGAAACGGGCCATAAGGACCTCCGGGCTAAAACCTCCCGTCAACACATAGCCGACGAGTGCGTCGCTACTACCCAAGACCCATGGGCTGCCGAGCAACCCGGGGTTTATACCGGGCACGCCGCGCCCGTCCGCCATGTGACAGGCCAGACAGTCACGCTGGTAGACCGCTAGACCGTCTGCCAGCAACTGCCCGGCAGATGCCTCCTCGTCATGAACAGCACAACCCGACGCGAACGTCGCCAGGAAACCGAGGAATAGCGCCCCTGATCGTGCGAACCGCGGAACGAGAATCGTCTACTCTCCGACGTACCGTACTTGCCAGACGCGGCCGCTGACGGTGCTCGAGATATAGATCTCCCCGTCCACGCCCTCCGCAATACCCGTCGGACGGTGTGTGGCATCGGCCGGATTATCCAGCACGTCCGTGCCTTCGAATCCCTCTGCGAAAATCTCGAAGTCGGGCCCCGGCAATGCGCCGTCGAACGGTTGGAAGACGACGTTGTAGCCGGCCTGCGGCAAAGGCGCCCGGTTCCATGAGCCATGGAAGACGATGAACGCGCCATTGCGGAACCGTGCAGGAAACTGCTCGCCCGTGTAGAACATCAGGTCATTCGGTGCCCAGTGCCCGGGGAACGTCGCAATGGGTTCGGCGTACAGTCCCGCTTCTGACTCTTGTTTCCCATCACCTCCGTACTCGGGCGCCAGAAGGCGCTTGCCTTGAATGTGATCGTAGTAACTGTACGGCCATCCATAATCGCCGCCTTCAACGAGAATATGCATCTCCTCCGACGGCAGCTCGGCACTCTCCTCGACCGTAAAGTGCTCAGGATATAAGCTAGACAGCGCGTCTCGTCCGTGGGCCAAAAAATAGACCTGCTCGTGGTCCTCACTCCATGCGATCGCCACAGCGTTGCGGGTGCCGGTGGCGATTTGCACGCCATCGTTGGCATGAGTCTGTCCGTTTGCGTCGGCGTCATAGCGCCACACGCCGGCTTGCACTTCCAGGTGCGGACAAGGTTGTTGCCCTAAAGAGCCTTGTGTCCGAAATTCTTCCATGCAAGCGTTCGACGGCGCGCCGACATTGATATAGATATTGTGATCATTATCGATGGCGAAGGTCTTCGCGTCATGGAGCCGCTGCACCGGGAATCCGTCCACGACTATTTCGGGATCGGAGGCAGGCACCAATTCATCGCCTTCGAAACTGAAACGGTAGACCGCTGTTTTGGAGCCGAAGTACAGATCGCCGTCATGAAACTGTAGTGCCGTTCCCGGAATATTGGTGGCGAAACGCTCGATGATATCTGCGGCACCGTCGCCGTCGTTATCCCGCATGGCGACTATCCCCATCGTGCTGCCTCTGCCCATACGAACCGTCAGAGCCAAATACAGCGTGCCATCGTTACGGACGGCCATGTGGCGAGCGTAGCCGTCCATATCGGCGAAGACCGTTGCCTCGAAACCGGGTGGAACTTTCATCCCTAGATCAGGATCGATGGGCGCCGAAGCATCGACCGAATAGGCACTCGATACTTGCGCTGCCCAAAGACCGGCCGAATGACTCACACCGAAGGCCATACTCGTCAGTAGCCACATCAGATGCCGTTGTCTCATATTCGGTTCTCCCCTTGTACGTTGACGTTCGATCGACCCGACACCGGCGGTCGACTACTATTCTTCCGCCGTTTGCCAGCGTAGCTCGGCGCCGGGTCTTAACACGACTTCTCTGCCATCGGCCAGCAGAATGTTGCTCGTGTACATCTCATGGCTGCCGTTGCGGGCCGGGAATCCAGCCAGTTTGAAGCGGTTACCTACTCGTATCACGTCCTGTGATATCTCTCGCCGTTCGAGGCCTCTGATGGAATTGGATTGAATTATCCAGGTCTCACCTTCCGCCGTGCGCATCGTGAAAGACACATGCGGATTCGACCATTGAACGTTCGTGACCTCACCTTCGATCTCGGCAATTCGGCTCGTGTTGAAGTGCTCAGGAAAGGAGTGGTGAGCGGATGTGGTCAACGGCAGCAGCAGCGCGATAGCCAGAAAGCTTGGCCGGCGTACTGTATCTTTCGTTTGGGGCATATTCATTCCGGCAATTCCTTCGATGGGATCGCTAGAGTCTTCCTTCTGGACCCTGGTCGGCCCGGACAAGTTCCGCTACAGCTGATAAACACCGCAACTTACACAGTGTCACCCACTACGCAATCGTAAGGCTCCATCGTCACATCGGAGAGCCATACCCACGACTTCTCGAACACCAGCGGCTCAGTAAATGTCGCGGGATCAGTGATCGTGATCTCGTACTCCAGCCGGCTGCCGTTATCCGTAGCGGTGATACGCTCGATGTACCTCCCAGCGTCCTACCGAATAGCCTAACAGAGAGGGGGCTGCTCTTCAGTAGGCGCAGCGTTACTCATGTGTATCGTTCGAACGAGGTCGTATTCCTCGATGCGAAGCAAGATCGTGTTGTTCTGCTCGACGAACTCTATCGGATAGGGCTAGCTCATGATATACGGCATGCCTTTTAAAGGGGCACGGCCTAATTCCAACCGAACTTAGCGCGGAGATTGGCTCGCAGTTCCTGAAATTCAGGCTTCTCCAGAGTCGGGTCGTCCCATACGTTGGTGATCACGTAGGTGAAGGGAGGGATGAATACTCCAGAGGGAGCCTCGATGAGCTGCACTAAGGCGTCTAACGCTTGTTCTTCGTCATCGAGCACGAGGTAATAAAATAAGCGCATCAGCTCAGCCGCACCCTGAGGAGCTTGCTGACCGCTCTCTGCCCACGCTCTGGCGATCCTGGCAGCGTCCTCATGCAACTCGACCACACGATAGTGGTAGGCAACAACAACATTCGGGCGTTCATCATTGGGGGCAAGTCGCTCCGCGAGTCGTAGCTGAGCCACCCCCTCCGCCCTGTTACCGAGCACGGCTTCCATCATGCCAAGCATCTCGTGGGAGTTAACCGATTCAGGGGCAAGCTGAACAGCGCGTCTCATCGCGACGATGCCTCCGTCACGATCCCCAACAATCCAGCGAGTCATACCGAGGTTGGAGAATGCATTTGCGTTTGCCGGATCTAGGCGTGTTGCCTGCTCGCGCACCCTAAGCGCTTCTTCCTCATTGCCCGTTGCTATCAAGACTTCCGCGTAGACCGTGTTAACGAAAGGATCGGACGGGCTAAGCTGGATAGCTAGCTCACTGGACTGCAACGCTTCTTCGAAGCGACTTGTGAGGTAATACATCGTCGAGATTGCTGCATACGCAAGACCAAGGTCAGGGTCCAGCTCAAGGGCCTTCTCTGCGTACTCTAGAGTTAGTGCCTCCTCAAGGACGTAGCCGTAAACAAAAGCCAGCCATCCATAGGCCAGGGCGAACTCGGGATCGAGGTCAATGGCGTCCAGCAGAAGTGGTTCCATTCGATTCCGAATTAAGCGGGCATTATTCGTGAATTCTGACCTCGCCTTCAGGTAAAGGGCGTAGGCGGCGGGAGAGTTCGTAGGTAATTCTTCGATTTTTAGCTGCTCCTCCAGGGAGAATTCAGCTTCAAGCGCGTTAGCCACGTTCGTTGCGACATCCGACTCAATCGCGAATATATCGTCGAACTCGCGAGTGTAGGTCTCGGACCAGATATGCGCACCCGTCACCCCGTCATTCAACTGAGTGGTAATTCGAATCCGTCCAGCATCGTAGCGAACGCTGCCCTCCATGACGGTTTCCACGTTCAGCTCGCTGGCAATCTCGGGTATCGACTTGTCGGTATTCGCGTATTGCCGCATGGATGTCCGTGCAATGACGTTGAGGGCACTTAGTTTCGCGAGCTGGTTAAGAATCTCCTCGTGAATGCCCGCGGCGTAATAGGCGTTGTCGGGGTCGGGACTCAGGTTCTCGAATGGCAATACTGCTATTGAGTTGGGGAGAACGCCTACCGCCGTCTCGGACGCTTCACCTGAGTCGTCCTCCAGTAAATAGTTGTTCACGACAAGAAACGCGATTCCGACGGTCATCAGACCGATAACCACAAAGTCGAACTTTCTTCCAGTGGCCTGGGTAATACTCCCGGGCGTAGGAACGGACTTCGTCCGCTCTATACCTTGCGGGGTGAGGTCATAGGCCCACGACAGGATCAGTGCGAGAGGGAACCCCAGGAGAACAAAGAACACCACCAAGCTGGTAGCCCAGTCGGGAAGATTCAGTGCTGGCCCCAGAACAGATGAAACTTCGACCAATATCCAACTGACAATAGCGTAGGCCACCGCGACTCTGAAGACGTGGCGTCGTTTCAACTCCCCGAAGAACGAGGTCATATTCTCCCCCTAAGAAAAAGGGAATCACTCTTGATACATTCTACCTATCCAGGGCTCGAAATAGCGCGGAAACGGGCTAATTAATGACCTTTCAGCGGAGATATGATTGTCCACGCAACAAACGATTGGGGTACTCAGCCTATTTGTTCCGCCTGGTGCGGTTTTTTCGCAAAGCTGCCCTTCGGCAACTACCGCCCTTTATCGTTTGCTCAAATAGATAAAGTAGTCCATCGCCTCATCGTCTAAACCTTAATCACTACCGTGACTTTCGTCGCGTCGCAGATATTGCCAGGCAGAATAATCGAGACGGCACTATACGGCGGACTTGTCAGGCTATCCAACCCTTTACAGCACGTCTTGATCGACAGCTATCCGGCTAACCCGGTAGAAATATGGCCGAATTAGGAGCTTCTCGCTTCTCGAATCACACACTAGTGTGAAACACATCACATACCTAGGCTGACAGAAAGCAGATTCTTCCCATATCGATACTCTTCTTGAGAGAACGATATGGATGAAACTCACTCTACAGATAAAAACGTTGGCAACTATGACGCCACGACCAAAATAGAAATCAAGAGAACGAAGGCTATGGTAGAAGAGATCCTTGACAGTACTACAGCGCGGAATCGCTACCAGCCCAAGGCAGCCCCTGTTAGCTGGACACAGCGAATATTAAGTTGGTTCAGATGAGGATAGATCTTTTCCATCAACCTCCCACAGGCGTCGGATAGCCCCACTCTTGCCAGCACTACCTGGGGCATAAGAAGTTTATGCTGCTCGATTGCAACGAGTGCGGGACGCAGATCAGCGACACAACGGCAGATTGTCCCCGTTGCGGCTCGCCCAGGAAATCGAGTCAGCCGCCACCGGCAGAGCATCCGCAGCAGAAAATTACAGAAGACAAAAAGTCCCGGGCGCGCCTCTGGCCGATTCTCATGTTTCTAAGTCTATTGAGCTTAAGTTACTACGCCGTGACATGGACCCCTGAGCCGCTGTGGAATTGCGAAAGCTCATCTACAGAGAGACAAGCCCGTCGTATCGCATCAAGCAATCAGGGCGTCGTAAAATTCGACATTATTGAATTTAGGAACGCAAGGACGATGAGCAGTCAACCCGACAGACTGGTATGCGAAGCCGATATAGTATTGAGCAATAACGCCGAAACTGTCCTGCACTATACTTTTACTAGAAACAGGGATGGCGTAGTGATCACGACTCGCCTGGCCAGACGATTCTAAGGCAACTCAGCTCACGGATGCTGGGCCGCTAAATTCCCGTATCACTCACTAGTGTGATACTCATCACATACCTAGGCCGATAGAAGGCGGATTCTGTGCGGGCCGCACACAACTTAGTATTGCTACCAGTCCAAAAGAGCCCAAGTCGGCTGGGCGCAGCGCGTAGTAAGTTGGTTTAGACGGAAATAGATCCTCCGCAGCGTTTCCCTCACGCTGTCCAGGATCACATCCAAGCCCGGCGTAAAACCCGGGCTTTTTTATAGCCTACAGATCAGTTCTTCGGTTCATAGGCCGTCAGACCTTCTAAGGACGGCAGATCTTCTGACCGCCCCCTGAATTCGATCACATTGAGGTCTGGATCTCGTACAAATACCGATACATGCCCGTCTAATCCAAAAGAGACCGGTCCTTGCGTAATCTTGATGTTGTTCTCCCCTAACGCAGATATGACCGTCTCGATTGGCTCTACGTTGAACGCAATGTGCGTGAATCCAGCATACTTGTCCGGTACATCCATCAATACATTTTGCCCCCCGTGATCATTGTTGGCGTTGTAAACCAAATTGATCTCCACGTCATCTGGATTCTTGAGTATCGCGACAGCATCGTTGGGGTCCTTATGAACCAGTTCAAACCCGAGTACTCCGTAGAACGCCACGGCTCGATCTAGGTCGGCTACGCGGATACCGATGTGGTCCACATGTCTGATTTCTATCATGCCGTTTAGTCCGTTTCTTTTGGGCTGCCGGATCCGCAGTATATGCTGGATACTGCGCTCAAGTTAACTGGTCGGCCGTACGATAGCTCCCGCTGTCTCTGGGTTAAGTAATCGATTAAAATCCTTTTGCTTCCTTAATCCGTTCATAGGCTTGTCTGATTTCATAGGTCCGATTCTCGGCGATTTTCATCATCTCTTCCGGTAAGCCTTTTGACACGAGTTTGTCGGGGTGATGTTGGCTCATTAAGCGCCGGTAGGCTCGTTTTACCTCCGCATCACTGGTCTTGGCGGAAATATTCAAAATCGCATAGGCATCTTCGAAGCTGATCGTCGAATTTTCTGCGATCCGGCTTGACTGTTGCTCGTGATGAATTTCACCGGTTATCGCTGCTGCGACGTTTTCAAAATCATGTCTAGAGAAATTAAAAATTCGGCATATTTTTAACAGGAGACTATTTTCTTGCGGATGCAATTCGCCATTCGCATAGGCAGCATAGAGTTGGATTTCGATGAACATGCGTTGCAGGTCGGGTCGGTAACCAATTTTCTGCTTTAATTGCAACAAAACATCGTCAATTTGAAATCCGCCTCTTTTCCCTTCATTAAGCAAAGCAACCGCAATCTTTCTTTGCAGTGCCGACAATTCCATTCGTGCCATCACCTGTTTCGCAAGATCTATTTCGTCATCCGTCACCTGACCATCTGCTTTACAGAGGTAACCCATGACCGAAAACGTTGCTGTAAAAAAAGCGGTTTGCGCACGATCCTGTCTACCGAAGCTATAACCGAAATCCCCAGGAAGACCGTGCAAGCCTTTATCGACTTTGTGTCCCAGAGCAGCGCCAAGTAGCGCACCCAACGACCCGCCCAGCATAAAACCACATGCTCCACCGACTATCTTTCCCCACCAGTTCAACTCAGTTTCTTCTTACTGTTAATGAACGTTTGCTCTTGCTATCAGTAAACGTCGGCTAACCGGGTCATCTGATCTCGATGGGGTCACCAACCCCAATCTCACCCTCTTCTATGATCCTCCAGTGAATGCCCCTGATCTTCTGATCTCGAATGCGCTCGAGCGCAGTGAATCGGAGCGCATCGCCTCCGAAACGACCTTTGAACTTCGCGCATCCATTATGAGCTAGGGAAGTTACCTCAACAGCGCATTTTCCGACTTGTAGATGAGTACCCGGAGGTAGGTTCTTCTGCGAGATGTCGAGGTCAACTAGTAAGTTGTCACCGAACAATGTCAGTGGTTGACCATTTGCTATGAGTCTGGCGATGTCGAAACGCATGACCGTGAGCTGGGCATCGAGATCGCGTGGTGGGCGCCGACTCCATCCGTCGCCTCTCAGGCCCGCTGCGATTGTTAGACTGGCTGACTCAGGTGTCTCTCTAGTACCGTCCGCCAAACGGCGGATGATTAGGGAGACCCGACCCGTGCCCCTGGGCGGATCAGCAAGCTTATCGAATCCTGATTCCAACTCGGACAATGAAAGATGCAGTCTAGACTCGCCCTTCGGGCCATACGCTTCCTTCTCAAGGGATTCAACCATCGTATTCTATGTTAGTGCAGTTCTACACGCGGCGCGAACGATCGCTTCCGGAACAAGCGGATATTTCATGCCCTGAACAGGCTGACCAAGATCCCCTTAACCTTAACTAGACCGTTAGATGGCCGTATGACCAACCGCGCCGCTAGGTTAGGGCGAGCGGTCGTCTATTTGACCGATATGGAGATGTTTCACATGGAGCGTGATCGGCTAATTCTCGATAACCGCGTAGTCACCGGCACCGTTTGCCACCGTGCTGGCAAATAGCCTGCCTGAGAGTCGATCTACAATGCTGATCTCAATGCTGCCGAATCGGCTGCTTGTGCCGATCTGAACACTAGCGCGAAACGCTTGCATCAAGTCTACCGTGTGACTGGATGATGCCAGATCTGACAGCGTGTAAATCTGTGTACCCTCGACAGTGTGGACCTCTATGCTTCCATCTGTTCCAAGACATGCGCTGAAGGGCATGGAATTGCCGTCGATCGAACAATCGAAAGTCGCGACGTAGGGATGGGTCCTCGCACGCATTATGCGTTTGGCTTCTCGCGCGGCAGCTTCCTCCTGCGCTCTTGCAGCCTCTTGCTCCCGCTCTACTGTCGGTTGGCTCTGGCTTACAGAGACACCGATCGAAATTCTCTCAAGTTGCGGCGCTAGTTGTTGGTCAACAGGCAGCTCCTCTTCCTCGGGTCGATATCGCTCGCGTGCCTCCTGATCAGCTTGTGCTTGGCGTTGCTGCTCAGCCTGTACTTCTTCTCTCACCCGTGCCGTTGCCAGCGTCTTCGCAAGATAAATATCTGTGAAATAACTGACGCAGTTCGAACTACTGGCTGCCGCGATACCGGGCAGATGATCTGTTTGCCAGTACGCAAGATATTGCGCAGCCTTCTCGATCACTCCTGTCTGGCGAGGCAGAACGCCTCCTTCCAGTAGCAAATCCAGATTCATGCGGCTGGTGTCCTCGGTCGTCTCCGCGAGACTCCACACGGCTACCTTCCACGCGGCTAGATACTCCGTCCGTTCCACGTAGCACATCAAGTCGTTCGGTCCATTTGCCTCACAACTGCCGGGCATCTGGCCACAGTTATAAAAGATCAGGGGCTTTATGCCAGAGCGGAGCGAGACAAATCTGTCTGCCATCAGGAGGCGTTTCGCCAAATTTTCTACTCCGCAGTATTCATCGATCGCCTGCAGCAGACTGGCGGACGTATGCTGTTCTTGTGCTAGGTTACCCAATACGGAGCGCGGTATTCCGCCGTCCTGCCCCTGATGTTCGAGGGGAAGCGCACAGAGTACTTCGCGTTCGAAAGGCGGCATTCCATAGTCTGGGTGTCGTGCGTTAATCGAGTACGAAAGCGGATCCGGCAGGGAGGCCACCCAGGCATCAACGTTTTCAGCTGCATCTGCCGTCTGATAGATCGATAAACCAGAGATGAAAAGCAGAAGTGCAGACCGGAGCAGGCGTCGAATATGCGCATCAGCAGCGTTCATGATGCCTAATCCTCATGCGGTATACGACGGTGGTCAGTTAAGACGCCCGATTGTAGGCAGGGCACTGATCCAACAATGTGCGTTGAGTCACGTCCGCGACTCTTTCACGAGGGTGAAGCCGCTTGATGAGAAGCTCGTCGGCCAGAGGGCTTCGGATATCCGTTTCTGGCCGTAAGCGGCCCCTCAGCTCGATTCCAACACGAACATTCTGAGCGTCGGGAAAGCGTCGTTCGCTCAGTTCTCCCAGAGTGACTCGAAAAGGCCTTGCTGCCAGAGGTCCCTTAGATAGCTCGTAGGATCACAGCCGCTACCACCTTCGACTAGTTCGATTTCATCGTCCCGCGCGGAACCGCGGCTGCGCACGAGGGGTTCAGTGTAGTAGGGATCGTAGATCGTCATCTTGCGATCCATCGTTAGACGATCGTCGCTGACGGCATACGTCTCCACCAGACGAGTTCCTTCTCCCGACATGGGGAGTCCGGAGCCATCGAGCCAACCGGGCATCAGATGAGTCGTTTCTATGACAAGCGCATTGCCTTCCCATCGGCCTCGTGAGAATCCCATGGGACTGGGAAGCAGCTGCTGAGGGGCCTCACGCCCATCCATCCAAATACGCCGGGTACTGCTCCCGTTGACCATCAGATAATGGCTGCCGGCATCGAGAATTTCGAGCGTGGTTGGCGTGCCGAACGCGCGCGGCAACCCACCAGACTTGCAGCTCTTGCTTGGGTCATGCCAGTTTTCGGTGGCTTCATATACCGCCCTGCCTTCCGCCGTAAATGGCGTCGGTTTGGGCTCCAGATCATCTACCGTCAGCCTGAACTGATACCTGTTATTCCACACGCCGGTAATATCAATCGGGTAGCTATTAACCGTGACACCGTAGAAAGTCTCCGGATCGGCATTGACTTCTTTTGTTGTATAGGCATCTGAATACTCACCGCCTCTGGGATTTCGCCGGCTACCGTCAGCCAGGATCACCGAATCGATCGAAAGCTTCTTGGTTCCCCCACGACCAAGACTCCCAGAGACTTCGATGCGGTCGCCAACCTTGATCGTGCTTGCGTCCCAGCCCAGGCGGCGCATGACTCCAACATTATGCGTTCGCAGTAACCACTCCTCGGTGGTACCGTCGGATAGCTCAGCGTTGACTAGATAGACCACATGCGGGTTTGTGAACCGAACCTCGGTAATCTCCCCGATCAAGCTTCCTTGCTGCTCCGGATCGAACTCGAAAGCGAAACCATGATGGGATTGGGCTTGGTTAAGACCACAAGCCGAGAAGACAATGACTGCGATTACGCGCTGAGAGAAAAGATTCTTGTCCATGGCAACCAGTCCTCTTACTCTAATTGATCTGGATTCCACCTAGAGCAGGTCGCTAGATGGCGGACAGAAAATTTGCTGAAAGTGGTGGGGGCACCAGGACTCGAACCTGGGACCATTGGCTTAAAAGGCCAGTGCTCTGCCAACTGAGCTATACCCCCATCTCGGGAATTCACCGTAAACTTTACCGTAAAGGGCTACCTATTCGTAGACGGTGCCTGACAGCACTTGCAATAAAAGGCCAGTGCTTTACCCGCTGAGCTGACGGTCCACACTGTTGAATACTCTATAGCGGCCAGGCGACGGCTGCAGGGCAGCGGGAAGATAATACCCGATGCCGGACAGCCCCTCCTACGTCTGGTAACGCGTCGGGTCTTCAATTTCCGCGTCGACGAAGCCCTGCCGTCGAAAATGACACGCATCACAGCGGCCGCAGGCCCGCCCCTCTTCGTCGGCTCGATAACACGATACCGTCATGGCGAAACTCACGCCGGCTGCCGTTCCTCGCTGAATGATCTCCGCTTTTGTCAGCGCTACCAGAGGAGCCTCGATGGTCACCGGCCGGCCTTCGACGCCCTGCTTGGTCGCAAGAACAGCCAGCGCTTGAAATGCCTTGATGAACTCGGGCCGGCAATCTGGATAGCCCGCGTAGTCGACAGCGTTCACGCCGATGAATATCACGTCCGCGGCCAATACCTCTGCCCACGCCAGTGCAAGCGATAAGAAGACCGTATTGCGGGCAGGCACGTAGGTCACTGGGATGCCCTCTCCCCCGTCGTCCGGTATCTCGATATCAGCATCGGTCAGCGCCGACCCACCCAACGCGCCGATCGGAATCTCCATGACGCGATGTTCGACGGCGCCCAGATGCTGCGAGACTTGAACCGCTGCTGCAAGTTCTGCGCGGTGGCGTTGGCCATAATCGAAGCTCAGCGTGTAACACTCCAGACCTTGCTCTCGCGCGAACGCCAGTACGGTCGCCGAATCCAGACCGCCGGACAGCAATATCACCGCCTTAACCATGCATGGCCCGCATGTCGTGCCCTAGTGTCCCGGCGTATCGCCCCAGAGAATCTTGTGTAACTGAACCTGGAGCCGCACGGGCAGTTCATCGGCTAAAATCCAATCCGCGAGCTCCTCTGCTGCAAGTTCACCATAGCTCGGTGAGAAAAATACCGGGCATGGCACTTGTAGCCGGTTCTGCAGCGCAGCTGACGCCCAGTCGTAATCCGTGCGATCACAGATCACAAGTTTGAGTGAGTCTCGTTCGGTCAGCAATGCGAGATTTTCCCAACGGTTGCGACTGAACTCACCGGATCCGGGAGTTTTTATGTCCATCACGCGGCTGACGCGGTCATCAACGCCCTGTATGTCGATGGCGCCGCTGGTTTCGAGGCTTACTTGGTAACCGGCATCGCACAGCGAAGTGAGTAGTTGCTGACAGCGGGGCTGAGCAAGGGGCTCTCCACCGGTTACGCAGACATACGACGTCCGATGGCGGGCCACCGCCGCAAGAATCTCATCGATGGTTTGTCTCCGGCCACCAGTGAACGCGTATTCGGTATCGCAATATTGGCAACGCAGTGGACACCCCGTCAGACGAACAAAGACCGTGGGCAGGCCGCTGAACTGGGCCTCGCCCTGTATCGAGAAGAAAATCTCGGTGATTTTCAGCCGTTCGGTAGCTTGATTCTCGTTAAGAGTGGCTGCCACACTCAGCCCTGCTCCTGCGTCAATCGCTCCAGCCGCTGACTCGCCAGTCGCGCGGCTGTCGTTTCGGGAAACTCCCGCGCGACTCGCTCCAAGGCTACCCGAGCCGCATCCCACTGCTGTAGCTCGAAGTTACAGAAGCCGATCTTCAACAGCGCATCCGCCAGTTTGGAGGAGTCCGGATAGCTATCGACGACCGCCCGGAATGTCGGTAGCGCGGTCGTGAACTGACGCTGCACGTAATACGTTTCTGCCAGCCAATACTGAGCGTTATCGGCTAACGGACTCGACGGGAAGACGGCCAGAAACTGATCGAACGCTTGAGCGGATTCCACATAACGACCGTTCTTCAGTAGATCAAACGCCACTCGGTAGTTATCCTGATCGCTACCCTGGAGTACCCGTGGCCGTGAAACGAACGGCTCTGAATCTTCCAAGTTCAAGTCCGTAATCGCCACGGGCGGCAGATTAGCCGTTTGAGCTTGGGTGACTTCCAGAATCTGTAACCGGCTGTCGATATCCAAGTAAAGCTGACGTTGACGGTCGGTCCCATTGTCGGTCTCATAGCGTAGCGTCTCGACTTCGCCCGTTAACATCTGAGCCTGGTCTTGAACGAGGTCTACTCGGCTCGAGAGATCAATCAGGCTCTGATTGTCCATCACTCGCTCAATGCGAATCAATCGCGCTTCGAGATCCGTCAGTTTCAGATAGATCGGATCCTCAGTCGTCGGGACGCTCGTGCAACTAGCCGTCGCAAGGACTACAACTGGAGCCAGAAGATAACTTCGTCTCAGCGCAGCTGCCATCGTGATCCACCTCATGTGAGTTATTAACGATACACCAGTTCGACGCGGCGGTTCAGGCTGTAGGCTTCCTCGTCGCTGCCGACGGTCGCCGGACGCTCTTCACCATAACTCACTGTACTGAGCTGATCCGTCGCGGCTCCTTGCAATAACAACACGCGGCGTACCGCCTGCGCCCGCTCCTCACCGAGACCGATATTGTATTCGCGGCTGCCGCGTTCATCAGCATGCCCTTCCAGTCGAACCTGAGCACCGTCGTTAGCCGCCAGATACGCGCCATGAGCCGCCAGCAGCGCGTTGAACTCCGAGGCGATATTACTTTGATCGAACTCGAAATAAAGCACGAGCCGGGACAGGAGTCCCTCGGCGTTCTCGCCCGGTTCCTCCGGGCGGACGTTCGGACCACGTGTGCCATCAAGCGCGTCTGTCGTCGCCCCTTCGCCGTTACTAACCGCGGTTACACCAGGATCGGTCGCCGATGTGCCATCGGGTACTGTCGCCGCATCACCGCCGCAGCCTGCCAATACCGCGCCCACGCCGATCAGAATCAGCAGAAAACCTTGTCGAGCCATTGTCAAATTCCCTTTATCTATACGCAGACGAGCATGTTACAACAGTTATCTAAAATTACCTGTGATTAGCTTCGCGGAAACGGCGACCAGACTGGCTCCCGTACATCCCCTGCCACCGACGCAATCTGCCGATGGATACGGCCGTCAGTACTGACCGAGGACAACACACCCACACCCTGCTCCCGGGTCGCGTAGATGATCTGGGCACCATTGGGAGCGAAACTCGGTGACTCATCCAGACTTCCATTGCTTAAAACCTGTGTGACTCCGGTGTCGGGATCCACGAGGGCAATCCGGTAATCGTCTCGAACTCGATGGATGACGGCCAGTTGACTGCCATCCGGAGAAACTCTAGGCCGCGCGTTGTAGCTGCCCTCGAATGTCACACGTTCGACCGGTGCGCCAAACCGAGTCTCCACACGATACACCTGTGGGCCGCCAGAGCGAGCCGATGTGAAATAGATGCTCTCACCGTCAGGTGCCCAGGTGGGCTCGGTATCGATCGCCGCATTGCGCGTCAGCCGCGTCAATACCTGAGTCGCCAGATCGAGTATGTAGATATCCAGGTTACCCTGGACTCCGGACAAAGCAAGCGCCAGCATCCGGCCATCGGGAGAGAATACCGGTGCGCCATTGATGCCGGCGCGCGCTGACACACGATCCCGGGTCCCGGTCCGCAGTGTTTGTATATAGATCGCAGATTGCTCTCTCTCGAATGACACATAGGCGACCTTGCGGCCATCGGGTGACCAACTCGGCGACATCAGTGGTTCGAAAGACTCCACGATGATATGTTGATTAGCACCGTCGGCATCGGAGACGATCAGTCGAAAGAGGCTATTCTCGCCTTTGCCCTCCTGGCTAACGTACGCGATCTGCGTGCCGAACACCCCGCGGATGCCGGTGAGGGCCTCGAAGATCATATCGGCAATGCGATGGCCGGCCGCACGCAGCTCGCCCTCATCGCCAGTGGAAGTCAACCGGTACCCCAATAACGGCTCGCCACGCAGCACATCGAACAACTGGAAAATCACCGTGTATCGATTCGGTCCCTCTTCCAGCATTCGGCCGATCACCAGCACGTCCACTTCCAGAATCTGCCAGTCCTGGAAATCTACGTCGGCCGGCCGTGTAGGGTGCGACACCATGTCGCGATCGTCTAGTGGATCGAAACGACCACTCTGACTTAAATCGGCCGAAATCAGCGCAGCGAAGTCGAACGGCGCCTCACTGCCGGAAGGGCCTTCCCAACCGAACGGCACGATGGCCATAGGCACCGGCCGGTCGATTCCGCGTGTAATCTCGATTCGCAACTGCGCGTTGGCACCGGAATAGCCGAATAAGCCGACGAGTGCACAGACCACGACGGCCCGTAGCAGCGAAAGCCCAGTCATAATATCTCTACAACTAGCATTGCCGTTAGTCGTCCGGGGCGAAGACAACATTGAGCGTACGCTCGAACAGCGAAGGGATGGGAGGTCTCGGCAATGGAGAAGCATTCAACACCGCCGCCTCGATTGAGCGGATCACCGCGTCATCGCCGTTACAGCGACCGACGCGAACATCCACGATGTCACCGCTCGGAATTTGTATCACCTGCACCTCACACTCCAGGTCGGGTTGCGCGCTCAATGGGGGTATCCATTCCCGCTCGATACGGTTCACGATGAGACGACGGTACTGGTCAAGTAGGCCTGAGTCTTCGGCGCGTCGACGTTCATCTTCGACTGCCAGCGCCTGCTGCAACTCAGCCTCCATCTCGGCTAGGCGGCGTGCTTCTTCCGCTTCCCGAGCCAGTCGCTGCCGCTCTTCACGCTGACGCTGTGCCTCTGCCTCCCGCTCTTTAACAAGCCGAAGTTCCTCTTCAGCCTGCAAACGCTGCGCCTCTTCAAGCTGCCGCTGGACATCGATCAGGCGCTGCTCTTCCAACTGGGTCGCCCGCTCGCGTTCCTGGCGTACAGCCTCCAATCTTTGCTGCTCTTCTTCGAGCTGCCGGCGCGCTGCTTCCGCTTGCTCGCGCGCGAGCCGTACTTGCTCCTGCTGGCGGAGAATCTCAGCCTGCTCCTGTTGCTCCAGTCGTTCCATTTCCCGCAGGATCATCGCCTCATCCACGACCGTGGCTTCGATAACCACCTGTTCTACGGGCAGTGGATACTGCGACCGATCCGAAAAACGCACGCCCAGTGTCAAGGTCACCGCCACCGCAACATGCAGGACAGTCGACAGGACGACAGCGCCCGTGTGTTCTCGTAGGTACAAACCCATAATGCCGCTCGTTGCACCTCCTCAGGGTGCCTCACGAAACCCTTCCAACGGATCCGTGATAAATCCAATGGTCTTGGCCCCGGCTTGTTGCAACAGAACCATGGCGGTGACCACGCGGCCGTAGGAAACCGCCTGATCCGCTTTGAGCAACACCGGCGTCTCAGAGTTCCTTCGGAGCACCGCCGCGGCTCTGGCGACGACCGTTCGCTCATCGATAGGCAACTCCTCATCATCGCCAACACTGAGATATAGCAGTCCCTCCCGATCGATGCTTAAGACCAACGGCAGATTGTTCTGCAGCAGCTCAGGGTCAAGAGGCTCCGCTGGTGCGTTCGGCAGATCTACGGTGATTCCCTGAGTCAACAGGGGCGCTGTAATCATAAAAATAATCAGCAGCACGAGCATCACGTCGATGTAGGGCACAACGTTAATTTCACTCATCAGTCGGCGATGACGTGCGCGGCTCACTCAGAGGCTCCTTCTCTCTGCGCGGCATGGCGTTGCAGAATCGCAGAAAATTCTTCCATGAACGCGTCGAATCGGACTTCCAGGCGCCCTACCTTGTCGGCAAAGTGATTAAACGCTATCACAGCAGGAATGGCCGCGAATAGGCCCATTGCCGTTGCAATCAATGCTTCCGCGATTCCGGGTGCCACCAGAGCGACGGTCGCGCTTTGCACGCTCCCCAGTGCAAAAAAAGTATTCATGATGCCCCACACCGTACCAAACAGTCCGACATAGGGGCTTGTAGAACCTACCGTCGCTAGAAAAGCCAGGTTGTTTTCCAGGCGGTCTACCTCACGCATCTGCGACACACGCATCGAGCGGCGCGCGCCCTCAAGAATTTGATCGCTGCTCAGCGCCAGTTCTGGCTTTAATCGACCGAATTCGCGAAAGCCGGACTCGAAGATACCCGCCATACCAATTCGCGCGCCGCTGCCAGCGGCGATATCACGATACATCGGCGCCAGATCACCACCGGACCAGAAACGCGATTCGAAGTCATCGGCCGCAGCCATGGACTGTTTCAGCATCCGGCCTTTCTCGATGATGACCGTCCACGACGCGATAGATGCGGCCAGCAGCAGCAACAACACAAGCTGCACGGGCAGGCTCGCGTTCAATATCAGCGAGACAATGGACAGATTCACATTCATTCGCTAAGCACACTCAATAGAGCAGCGGGCTCGCGCCGGGCTTTCAGTTGCTCGGAATCCATGCACGCGACCTCTGCGGTCCCCTTGCACAGTAACTCGCCGTCAGGAGACTCACGGCGAACACTCTGCTCGAAAATAAATCGGGCCCCCTTCAGCTGCGAGAGCTCCGCGGTGATATATAACATGTCGTCCAGCCTCGCCGGCCGAGTAAATTTTATCTCGGTGCCCACCAACACCAGCACGACACGCTCCTGTTCTCGCAGGAACGTGTGATCGACGCCGTGGGCGCGCAGCCACTCGGTTCGCGCCCGCTCCAAGTAACGGAAAAAGCTCGCGTTATAGACCATGCCATGCGCATCCGTATCCTCTAGATAGACCCGCACCGGGAACACGAACTGGCTCATCGCACCCTCCGGCGTCAGTCAAAGAGGCTCGGCGTGTCCGGAGCGTTCGCGGACTTCGGCAGAGCTACGTCAAAGTGTCGATAAGCATTCGGGGTCGCCATTCGGCCCCGTGACGTGCGCTGCAGAAATCCCTCCTGGATCAGGAACGGCTCGACAACGTCCTCCAGAGTACCGCGCTCCTCACCGATAGCCGCGGCCAGATTGTCGATGCCAACCGGCCCGCCCTGGAACTTCTCGATAATGGTCATCAGGAGTTTACGGTCCATGGCATCGAAGCCAATCGGGTCCACTTCGAGCAGATCCATCGCCGCCCGGGCGACGTCTTCGTCGACGCGGCCGTCTGCCTCCACTTCGGCATAATCGCGCACTCGCCGCAGCAGCCGATTGGCAATCCTGGGCGTACCACGAGAGCGGCTCGCTATCTCTCTAACGCCGCGCTCATCGATCGGCAGATCAAGTATCGATGCCGTTCGGGTAACGATCTGGGCCAACTCTTCGGAGCTGTAGAACTCCAAACGTTGAACGATACCGAAACGGTCCCGCAACGGGGAAGTCAACAGCCCGGCACGCGTCGTCGCCCCGACCAACGTGAACGGCTGTAACTCGAGCTTGATTGATCGCGCTCCCGGCCCCTCACCAATCATGATGTCGAGATGAAAATCCTCCAGCGCCGGATAGAGCACCTCCTCAACAACAGGACTCAGACGATGAATTTCGTCGACAAACAGGACATCGTTCGGTTCCAGATTGGTCAATATGGCCGCCAGATCGCCGGGACGCTCGAGTACTGGCCCGGAGGTCTGGCGAAGATTCACTTGGAGCTCGTTCGCGATGATGTGCGCCAATGTCGTCTTGCCCAATCCCGGCGGCCCGAAGATTAGCGTGTGATCCAACGCCTCGCCGCGATTGCGCGCGGCCGTGATAAAGATCTGCATCTGCCGTTTAACACTGACCTGGCCGATGTACTCGTCCAGAGTCTTTGGCCGCACCGCACGGTCAAAAACTTCGTCCTCTGCAACGGCTGCGCCTGCCACCATACGTACTTCTTCGTTCATCGTCCTTCGCTTATAGAGTCGCTATCGATTCCGAACCTGCCGCAGCGCTTCGCGGATCAACTCCTCGGTACCCAGTCTAGTAGCGTCCAGATTCTTAAGCATCCTTAAAGCCTCTGCAGACTTATAGCCCAGCGCCAACAGCGCCCCGTGCGCCTCACCCTGGGCGTTCGTAATACTGTCTCCGCCATCGCCGCCCGAGAGATCTTCAGCAGGCAGCCGATCGGGCATCTCAACCAGCAAACGCCCTGCCGTTTTGCGCCCGATGCCGGGTAATCGCGTCAGCGCCTCGACATCTTTGTCCAGAACGCATTGCCGAAACCCCTCAACGCTGATCCCCGACAGGATACCCAGCGCGATGCGGGCCCCCACACCGGAAACCTTCAGCAAACTTCTAAACAGTGCCCGCTCCGCCTCCGAGGCGAACCCGTAGAGGACATGGGCGTCGTCACGAATGACAAGATGCGTCACGAGCCGTAACGGCTCACCGGATTCAGGCAGGCCGTAGAACGTCGACATCGGCGCCTGTATCTCATAGCCCACACCGCCCACGTCCAAGGTCAACTGCGGCGGCCGCTTGGAAACGAGCGTACCGTTGAGAAACCCGATCACGAGTGCACCGCGAATTCGCGCAGCAGCGCATGCGTCTTGCGCTCGTGCGAATGGCATAGCGCCACCGCAAGCGCGTCAGCGGCGTCCGTCGGCGGTTCGTCTTGCATCGCCAGCAGCAACTTGACCATGTGCTGGACCTGAGCTTTGTCGGCGCCGCCGCTACCGACAACGGCTTTTTTAACATGCCTGGCCGCATATTCGAAGATCGGCAACTCCGCTTGAAAGGTCGCGCACAACGCAGCGGCTCGGGCCTGGCCCAGTTTTAGGGCGCTATCGGCGTTTCTGTGCACGAATACGCGTTCGATCGCGATCTCAACGGGCTGATATCGGGTCACCAGCGCAGCGATTTCTCCAAAAATTTGTCTGAGCCGGCTGCTGTGGTCACCCGTTGTTTGGATCGTGCCCCAATCGACGACGACTGCGTGGCCACCGCGGGTGTCGATGAATCCGTAACCGGTGAACCGGGACCCGGGGTCTATTCCGAGGATGCGAATACTCTCTGTCACCTGTCCTCGATCCGTATGCTTCATGCCTGTTGCCAACTAGCCCTCAAGAAGTTCTTTCGGGATCTCCGCGTTAGAGTACACCTGCTGCACATCGTCCAGCTCATCTAGTGCGTCGAGCAGCTTGAGCAAAGTCTCGGCTTCGGACACCTTAAGCTCCGCGCTGACCGAAGCTCGCATGGTGATCTCCGAATGCTCCGGAGTCAGCCCGGCCGCTGTCATGGCGTCCTTAACGGCGCCGAAATCCATCGGCTCGCCGAGCACATCGATCGAGCCATCGTCATTTGCAACGACGTCCAGCGCACCGGCCGCAATCGCTATCTCCATGATCTTGTCTTCGTCGGACCCGCTGGGATAACTCAGCAGACTCGTATGTGTGAAGAGGTAAGCGACCGATCCGTCGGCGCCGAGATTGCCGCCATGTTTGGAAAACGCGTAACGTATTTCTGCCACGGTGCGGTTACGGTTGTCGGTCAGGCCATCGACCATGACCGCGACACCGCCGGGGCCGTAGCCCTCGTAGCGCACCTCTTCATAGACCGCCCCGTCATCCTCGCCCGAACCGCGTTTGATGGCACGGTCGATATTGTCCTTGGGCATGCTCTGGGATTTGGCTTTATCCATCGCGCTTCGGAGGCGAGGATTGGACGTGGGATCGGCACCGCCCGCGCGAGCAGCGACCGTAATCTCGCGGATCAGCTTGGTAAAGAGCTTGCCGCGTTTAGCGTCCTGGGCACCTTTCCGAAAGCGGATATTCGCCCATTTACTGTGGCCAGCCATCGTGCTCCCAGCGTGCGCGCATGGTTCGTGTGTTCTCAGACAGGCGCTAGCCCTGGCCGCCGCCGGGCAATCCCTCGTGAGAACTTCCTCCGTAACTCCAATGGCAGTAAGCAGTTAGCTCCCGCCAGCGCCTATGATAACGGGATTTGCGCATTCAGGCAGCATGGCGCCCGCCGTTGACGATCAGCGGTTGATCGCGTGGATGGCGCGCTTGTCAGCGACCAGCGCCGCTTCGTGAATAGCCTCGGCCAGTGTCGGATGGGCGTGAATGGTTCGCTGCAGGTCCTCGGTAGAGGCCGAAAACTCCATCGCCAGCACTGCCTCGGCGATCAATTCACCCGCAACCGGTCCGATAATATGGACGCCCAGCAACTCATCGTCGTCTTCTGCGGCAATGACTTTCACAAAGCCTGCCGTCTGCTCCATGGCTTGCGCGCGACCGTTGGCTGCGAATGAGAAGGTTCCTATTTTGTATGCGACACCGCTCGCTTTGACCTCGGCCTCGGTCTTACCGACCCAGGCAATTTCGGGTGCCGTATAGATCACCGACGGAATCACGCCGTAGTTGACCTCACCGGCCTTGCCGGCGATCAGGTCGGCGACCATGATCCCTTCCTCGGTTCCCTTGTGAGCCAACATCGGACCGCGTACGACGTCACCGACCGCCCAAACCTGAGCAGCCGTGGATCGGCAGTTCTCATCGACCTGGATGAAGCCGTGTTCATCAACGGCTACGCCCGAGTCATCCGCCAACAACTCAGAAGTAAACGCCCGTCGCCCGACACAGACGATCAGCTTGTCGACCTCGAGCGTATGTTTGCCGGCATCAGCTGTGTAACTGACACTGACCCCTGTCTTACTGGCCTTCGCACCGGTCATTTTCGCGCCGAGGCGAATATCCAAACCTTGGCGCTTGAATTGCCTGCCTGCTTCCTGAGCGATCCGGGCATCCGCCACGACCAGAAAGTCATCGAGCGCCTCAAGGATAATCACCTCGGCACCCAGCCGCTGCCACACGCTTCCCAGTTCAAGTCCAACCACGCCCGCACCGATAACGCCCAGCCGCTTCGGCACTGCGGTGAACTCGAGTGCATCCTGAGAATCGACGATATTTTTTCCGTCGAACGGTGCCATGGGCAGTTCGATCGGCACGGAACCGCTGGCGAGTATCACATGCTTGGCGCTGATCGTTTCCTTGGCGCCTTCGGCATCCGTAAACTCAACGCGACCGCCCGGCAGGAGGCGCCCATGGCCCTGCAAGGCGGTGACCCCGTTGGACTTCAATAGCGCCACAATACCGTTGGTCAGCTGCTCCACGATGCCGGCCTTGCGCGACTGCATCGTGGCGATATCGATACCAAGCTTGCCGACCGATATGCCGTGGGATTCAAACTCCGACGCGGCCCGGTGGTAGAGCTCTGAAGATTCGAGCAGCGCTTTGGAAGGAATACAGCCCGCGTTCGAACACGTGCCACCGAAGCGGCGACTGCCGTCATGGTTCTGCCATTCATCGATACACGCCGCGCGCAGACCGTTCTGCGCAGCGCGTATCGCCGCCGGGTAGCCGGCCGGGCCGCCGCCAATCACGACGACATCAAATTCTTGTTGACTCATAAATATAGCCTTGTTGGACCACCAGTTACACCTGCAAAATCAGCCGCGCAGGATCCTCTAATAGCTCTTTCAAAGCAACTAGGAACTGAACGGCTTCACGTCCATCGACCACGCGATGATCGTAGGTTAAGGCCACATACATCATAGGGCGGGCCTCGATCTCCCCGTCAACGACCGTCGGACGCTGTTGAATCTTGTGCATGCCGAGGATACCGCTCTGGGGCGGATTCAAAATCGGGGTCGACATCAGCGAACCGAAGATTCCGCCGTTAGTAATCGTAAACGTTCCGCCGGTCAGCTCCTCCAACTTGATGCCACCACTGCGGGCTCGCGCGCCAAAGTCAACGATGGTTGCTTCGATCTCAGCGTAGCCCATAGACTCGGCATTGCGAATGGTGGGTACCAGCAAGCCCCGGTCGGTCGATATGGCGACCCCGATATCGAAGTATTCGTGATAGATGATGTCGGTGTCATCCAGGGACGCGTTGAGCACAGGGTATCGGCGCAGCGCTTCGATAGAGGCCTTGACGAAGAATGACATGAAGCCCAGCTTGACACTGTAGCGCTCCTGGAACTCATCCCGATACCGAGCGCGTAGACCTATGACTGCAGTCATGTCGACCTCGTTGAAGGTCGTCAACATTGCAGCCGTGTGCTGCGCCTCGACCAGACGTTCCGCGATGCGCACGCGCAACCTTGTCATTGCAACACGTTGTTCGGTGCGTGAACCACCACGCGACCCCAGCGTAATCGGCGCATCCTCGTCCGAAGCGGCTGACGTAGCACGGCGGGTCGCAAGAAAGTCCAGCACGTCTCCCTTCGTGATCCGGCCGTCCCGACCGGTACTGGCGATGGCCGATACGTCCAAGTCATGCTCTTCCACCAGCCGCCGGGCAGCCGGCCCCAGTTTCCAAGCAGAAGCTTCAACTGACCGGTCTGCCTCGGCGGGTGCCACCGAAGTCGGCGATTCTTTCGCGCTAGCCGAGGAACCGGCCGCGGCCACCTCGCCCGGCTCAAGCAGTGCGAGCACCTGCCCGCCGGTCACAATCGCACCGTCGTCGATCTTCAACTCCTTTAATATACCGTCGATGGGCGCAGGGACTTCCAGAACGACTTTGTCGGTCTCCAGATCTACGAGGTTCTCATCACGGCGCACAGAATCGCCGACGCGCTTATGCCATGTCACCACTGTTGCATCAGTCACCGACTCAGGTAATTGCGGCACTTTGACCTCAATCGTCATTCATCGCTCCTGAGCGCAGCAACCTTGTTGGACCACTAGTCACCATCCGGAGTATCTACTCCCAATGCAGCAGCCACCAGTGCCTCCTGCTGGATGACATGCAAGGCATAAATACCCGAGGCGGGCGCCGCCGCACCGGGCCGGCCGGAGTAGGTGAGTCGGTGCTTTTTATCCAGCGCCTCCTGCAAGCGATGCCGTATCTGGTACCACGCGCCCTGGTTCTGCGGCTCTTCCTGGCACCAAACGATCTCGGCAGCATTCGGATAGAGCGCGAGGGTGCGCGCATAGGCCTCGATAGGAAAAGGATAGAGCTCTTCCAAACGGATGATCACCGTTCGGCCAATCTCCTTCTCCCGGCGCATTTGCGCCAGATCGTAATACACCTTCCCGCTGCAGAAGATTACACGCTCCACATCCTTCTCCGGCAGCGATTCCGTTTCACCGATCAGCGGCTGAAATTCCCCTCGCGATAAGTCACGTAGTGATGAGATTGAGGACCGATGTCGCAACAGACTCTTCGGCGTCAGCACGACCAACGGTTTGCGAACCCGCCGCAAGCACTGTCGGCGTAACATGTGGAACATCTGCGCCGGCGTCGACGGGATGCACACTTGCATATTGTGCTCGGCACAAAGCTGTAGAAACCGCTCCAGGCGCGCCGACGAATGCTCGGGACCTTGACCTTCGTAGCCGTGAGGCAGGAAAAGCGTCAGTCCGGAGCGCCTGCCCCATTTCGCTTCACCGGAACTGATGAACTGATCGATGACGACCTGCGCGCCATTGACGAAATCACCGAACTGGCCCTCCCAGATCACGAGACAGTCCGGCGAGGTCGTACTGTAACCGTATTCGAAGCCGAGAACCGCCTCCTCCGATAATAGCGAGTCGGCGATAGTAAACGCAGCTGCGTTCTGCGCGACATGGGCTAGCGGCGTGAATTCCTTGCCGTCTTTCTGATTGAAGAACGTTGCGTGGCGATGAAAGAAGGTCCCGCGGCGACTGTCCTGGCCGATCAGCCGAATATGGTAATTGTCTGCCAGCAGGCTGGCGTAGGCGAGCGTCTCCGCAAACCCCCAGTCGATCGGCAGTTTGTCCGCCGCCATCTTGATTCGGTCGTCCAGAACTCTCTGCACGCGAGGATGCAGCTTGAAATCGTCCGGTACGGTGTTGACTAGCTGACCGAAGCGTTTGAGTTGCGACTTCGGCACCGAGGTTTTGACCGCATCACCCAGGCTGCCTTGCCAGCGGCTCCAATCGATTGTGTATTGGTTGCCGATCATGCCGAGACAATCGTCGTTGGGGCTGCGGCCTGCATCGAGGCAATCTCGATAGGCGTCCGCCATCGTGGTCAGTTCCTCGGCAGCGACGACGCCCCGTTCTACGAGCGCCGCGCCATACCGGGTTCGGACGCTCGGATGCTTCTTGATAGTCTGATACATGATGGGCTGAGTCGCAGATGGCTCATCCGCCTCGTTGTGACCGAGACGCCGATAACAGACCAGATCTATCACCACATCTTTATGAAATGCCTGCCGATAACGCAGCGCCAGCCGGATGGCCGCCACCACGACTTCGGGATCATCTCCATTTACGTGCAGGACCGGCGCTTCGACCATCTTCGCGATGTCGGAGCAATACGGTGTCGACCGAAGATCCCGAGTGTCGCTAGTCGTGAATCCGATCTGATTATTGATAATGATATGGATCGTGCCGCCGGTATAGAAGTCGCGAGCCTGGGAGAGCTGGAAGGTTTCCGCGACCACGCCTTGTCCGGCGATAGCCGCATCGCCATGGATCAGCACGGGCAAGACCTGGTTGCCCTCCGCATCATCTCTGCGATCCTGGCGGGCTCTGACGGAACCCTCAACGACTGGATCGACGATTTCCAGATGGGAAGGGTTGAACGCCAAAACAACGTGCACATTCCCGCCGGGCGTACGAATATCCGATGAGAACCCCATGTGATATTTGACGTCGCCCGAGCCCATAAGCTCGGTCCGATCCAAATCGCCCTCGAATTCAGAGAATAACTCCTGGGGCGACTTGCCGAGCACGTTCACCAAGACGTTCAGCCGACCACGATGTGCCATACCGATGACGATCTCTTCCAACCCCTGCTCGCCAGCACGTTGGATCAGATCATCGAGTAAAGGGATCAGCGCCTCCGCACCCTCCAGTGAGAATCGCTTCTGCCCAACGAATTTGGTGTTGAGATAGCGTTCGATACCTTCGGCTCGATTAAGACTCGCGAGAATTCGGCGTTGCTCGACCTCGTTGTCGCTACGCTTAACCATCTCGGCCTCGAATCGCTCTCTGAGCCAGAGCCGCTCCCGGGCCCGAGATAGATGAGCGAACTCCGCGCCGATCTTGCCGCAATAGATCTGCTTCAGAAGCGCAAGGATGTCCCTGAGCTTTACGCGAGTGTGTCCCGTGCCGGCCAATCCGCCCGTGAAGAATTCGGTATCCAGATCCGCATCATCCAGACCGAGATAGTCGAACTTCAACACGGCGGGAATGTGTCGCTCCCACAGGCCGAGCGGATCGAGGTCCGCAATCTGATGACCCCGCATGATGTATACCTGGATCAACCGTGAAACCGCGGCTTGCTTCTCGCTGGCCTGGCTGGCTGGAGCAGCGACTGCGCCGCCGTTCAGGGCGGACACGCCAGCCGATCTAAGCCGCTTGGTCAGCGCCGCAACGACCGGCGCATGGGCCACCTCAGCAGCCTTATCTCCGTTCAAACCGATAAATAGTCGGCGCCACTCATCGGACACACTCGCAGGATCCTCTAGATAGGATTCATATAGCGCTTCGATGTACGGCGCGTTGGCGCCATGGAACGGTGACGACTCGTACTGCCGTTGTAATCGTGTGCTCATGATTTTTTGTCCCAACAGAAAGGGGACCTTGCGATCAGCCGCTTTTGCACAGCGTCCTTTTTTCTCAGAGAACCACTCTCATCATCCACACTTCGTACGTAACCAAGACGAGGTAGCCAGCAAGGATACATTGCAGAATGGTTTTGACGCGTACGATCCTAAACACCCGCGCCCGAGCCATCGCAACCAGTACTACGACCCCGACGCTCGTCAGCGTCACCTTGAAGATAGCGAAATACCCTGGGTAATTCTGGAGAAGGTATGCCAACAACGGATTGATCTCCGTGGCACCGTTGGTTAGCAACGTCAGGGTCAAGAATGCATCGGCAATGCTCAACAAAAGAATCGTGAGCGCCAAGAACAGCAGAACGGGCTCATGCCAATCGACAACGTCGTCGCCTTCGTGTTCTCGGCGACCACCGCGACGACGCGGGGTAACGCTGCCCTGCAGGAAAGTCTTTAGGGTCAGCCGTCGTCGTTCATGCGCATTGCGCCGTTCCGTCATGGTATCCAGGGGCATCGTCTGCGCGTCACCATGTATGTGTTCACTCACGAATCAAACTTGCTCGCAACGCGCCGAAAATCGTCGCGGGATTGTCGAAGCCCATCGCCAATGGCTTAGTAGTCTTTAAATTAGACCACAAAACAGGTTAACAGTGTGCCGAGTTCGAGATTATAGACAGCCTCGTGTCGCGGATTCTTGGTCACTGCGCAAGGCCGCCGGAGTTATGTAACAGGAAAGCAATCAGATCGCGCCGATCGGTAGCCGAGTTGTAGCCTGCGAATACCATGTTGTTACCGGGAAGAAACTCTGCCGGATTCGCGAGCCACGCCTCAAGCGCCGCGGGCGTCCAGACGAGCTTGGCGGACCGCAGTTCCAGGGAGTAATCGAAGTCGTCCTGCCCCGCCGAAATTCGACCGAAGACACCATAGAGATTCGGCCCGAGTAGATGCGCCTGACCCGCGCCCAGGGTATGACACGGCTGACAGGCTAAGCTCAGAAGCTCACCCCGCATTAGGTCAGCGGCCGCGAACCGCGGCTCCTTGAGATACGCCACGGCCGTTTTGAACTCACCGCCGCCGAAGTCCGCCGCCGTACCCACCCGAGGCGGCGGCGAAGGCAGTCCGGCCGGAGTCGTCGCCGG
>SMUZ01045017.1_pt1 | contig 33475 bp, 31 predicted proteins | sample 2456421 | NCBI WGS metagenome assembly SMUZ01 (sample SAMN11095932, study PRJNA526329) | marine sediment metagenome | biome: Marine sediment; feature: Surficial sediment; material: Deep marine sediment; isolation source: Hadal surficial sediment | place: Pacific Ocean | collected 2014-11 | depth... | reverse complement strand
CAGAGACGTCGGTAAGACGCATCCATGCGGACTTGGCACTCGGGAGTTCGCTTTGCGAACTCCTAAGCCATTCGCAGAGCGAATGGCCGCCATCCCTGGCTCGCGACACTCTGGAAACCACTTCCCCTCCATCCCCGCGGTTCCCTCACATCTTTCCAGATTCCGACGATCTCCGAGGCCTCTCAACAATTGCGGTACCGTATAAGGCAGGACGCTTTTCGCCTTGGGGAGGGTGGGGCCGTTATTTCCAGTTCGCTCGACTTTGCCGAGCACTGGATGGCTCTTCGTGCCGCATTGCTTGGGGATCCGTTACCGAATGGAAGCGCGGTATTTCAAGTCCACTAACTACACGCCAATTTGCGCCGTATCCCATCGAAGCCCATCCTCGAATTTTGGAAGGATCTCAAGGAGAAGCGAGGGGGAAGTCATTTTCCAGGGTGTCACGAGCCAGGGATGGCGAGTGCAAGCCCTCAAGGATGAGTCTTACTGGCGTCCCTGGAAAATGACTTCCCCCTCGCTTCTCATGATCAACCATGCAGCAACTCTTTGCGTGCCCTCGCTCCAAAGGCAGCAAATGCATTACCCTGACTGTATGGTTAATCTGAAAGCTCCGAGCGTGCAGCTCCAGCCCGTGTCGGTTACCCGCAAGATGTCGGCGTAGTTGCCTGGATTGCGCCGTCTTGCTCAGGAGAAGGGGTTGAAGATCCATCACCTGGGGGCTGGCTACCCGCATCCTGAGGTGACTGATCCACGGGATTTTCTCGAGCATCAAGCGGGTTATTTTCGCTATCTCGAGGAACGTGAAGGGTTGAACGATCCGAGTGTGTTACCGGAGTACCTGCGGGAATCGTTTTCGTATATCGATACGCTTGGTCCTTTAAGTACGCGTCAGTCGTTCGCTCGCGTATATGGCCACGACTGGGGTATTGAGATCGACCCGGCAAAGTTGATTCCGACGGTTGGTGCTACTGGCGGTATTAACCTTGCCTGTTCGATGTTTGAGCGTGCCGGGATTGATGTTGCTTACATTACTGATGCGCCGACCTATGCGGGGTTTCTGGCCCGTTCAGCGCTGTGTCAGCACGCTGAAATCTATAGTGTGGAAATGGATGAAGAGGGTCCGTTACCCGACGGGTTTCGCGCAAGCATTAATCGAGCCCGTGAGGATGGAAGATTTGTGCCTTTTTATTACACCGTGCCGGATGGGCATAACCCCGCGGGATTCTCGTTCAGCCAGGCGCGTCGCGAGGTGATCCTGAAGCTGGCTCAAGACGAGGGTTTGCTGATCGTGGAGGACGCTCCCTACGTCTACATCAGCTTCGTGGCGGCAGACAAACGCGCGCGGCCGTTTTTCGCGATGGCGCCCGAGCAGACGATACATCTTTTTACCGGCTCGAAGATCGGCTTTCCGGGTCCGCGCGTCGGGTTTCTCTATTCCGAGGCCGAGTTGGATATTTACGACGGCAAAACGGTGTCGTTTACAGAGCTTGCGCTGACGGAAGCGAGTTCAGACATCCTTTTTCAGAATCCGGGCGCGTTGTATGGCTTCGAAGCGCTCCTTCATGAAGCCGTGGAGGGCCAAGAGGCATATGTTGAGCGAAAGTCGTTATGGCCGGTTGCCGAAGGGAAACTCGAGGTGTATCGGGAGAATCGGCGGATCATGCTTGATGGGCTCACCGAAGGATTGGGCGACTACCCAGAGCGCTTTTCCTGGACGATACCGCAAGCTGGATTTTTTACGGTATTCACGCTGCTTGATGCGAACGTGCGCACGGACGATGCGTTCATCAACCGGCTGGTAGCCGATCATGGTTTAGTCGTAATCCCCATGTACGACTTCTACCCGGCGGATGCGCGACGCCGAGACCCGAACGCTGGTTACAATCAACTGCGTTTGTCGTTTTGTTTTAGTGAGAGCGTCGGTGAGCAACGTCGAAATGATCTGCGCGAGGCGGTTGCCGAGTTCTGCAGGGCGATGAAGCTAATCTGCGGATTATCGGTTGGGAGTGACCAAAAATAGAATTACCGGGACTGGAACAGGTTAGTATTTGCGACTTGGTAAGCTGAAGGTGGTCACATGGCCGGGGATGCGGCGTTTCGAGAAGACATACGACACTGGCTCGAGGAGAACTGCCCGGCGAGCATGCGTACGCCCATGGCGACGAACGAGTACCCGGGGGGTGGACGTCGTGCCAGATACCGAAATTCGGATACCAAAGTGTGGCTGGAACGCATGGCCGAACGCGGGTTTACGGTACCTATGTGGCCACGACGATACGGTGGCGGTGGGTTAGACAAAGATGAAAACGCCGTTTTGCACGAAGAGCTCAGGCTGATCAATGCACGTCCCGCCCATGTAGGCATGGGGATCAGCATGATTGGCCCTGCACTTCTTGAATATGGTACCGAGGAGCAGAAAACCGAACATCTTCCGAAGATTGCCCGGGGTGAAATCTGGTGGTGTCAGGGTTACAGCGAACCGAACGCGGGCTCGGACCTGGCGAGCTTGCGCACCCAGGCAGTTGAAGACGGCGATGACTACATCATCAATGGTCAGAAAGTCTGGACCTCGGGTGCCGACAATGCGGACTGGATGTTTTGCCTGGTCCGCACAGACCCGAATGTTTCGAAACACCAAGGGATCACTTTCATCCTTTTTGATATGGCGACACCAGGTGTCTCGGTCAAACCGATCCTGCTGATCAGCGGGTTGTCACCGTTTTGCGAAACGTTTTTGGACGACGTTCGGGTGCCGAGGAAAAACGTCGTCGGTGAGGTCAACAAAGGCTGGACGGTTGCAAAACGGTTGTTGCAGTACGAGCGCACGTCAATCGGGGGCATAGGCGGGGGCAACCAGCGTGGGGCGACGTTAGAAGAGGTTGCCGCGAAGTATGTTGGACTCGACAATGGCATCATTGCCGATTCCGTTTTGCGAGAGAACATTACCCGCCATCGTATGAACGATTCCGCATACGCGCTCACCATGAAGCGCTCGGTGGAAGAATCAGCGACCGGGCGAGCGCCCGGAGCCGTGTCGTCGATGTTCAAATATTACGGCACCGAACAGAACAAGGGTCGTCATGAGTTGTTGTTGTCTATCATGGGTACTCAGGGCCTCGGTTGGGGAGGGGAGTCGTTTGATACAGCGGAACTCGAAAACACCCGGGCGTGGTTGCGCTCCAAGGCCAACTCCATCGAAGGGGGCACGTCTGAGGTCCAGTTGAACATTCTGGCGAAGCGCGTGCTCGGGTTACCGGACTAAGCACGCTTAAGGCGATTGGCGATTTGCTTCTGCCTGGCGAAATCCGCCTTGAGCGCGGCGACTTTGTCGGCAGTGAGCGCATCGATATTCAAGAAGTCGTACTGCCAGTTGTCGTTGTCAGCCCAGCGCTGCGGCGATTGGAAAGTCGTTCGTGGCTCTGTAGCTGCGTCGAAAAGTGCCAGCGCCAGGTGCAGCGTCTCGCGCTGAGAATCCGCGTCATCGGGTTTACCGGCGGAATTGCCAAGTGGGAACTCGCTGTACAGGAACCGCGGTACGCCCACATGTTCCACGATATCCCGCCCACAACCCATGATCACCGTCGGCAATCCGTTCTCTTCCAGATGGCGCGCGATCAGACTCACGGTCTGATGGCAGACAGGTCAACTCGGTACCAGCAGCGCAAGATCCACCGCTTGTTCGCGGCATGCTGCGAGCACCTCCGGCGCGTCCTGTTGCAGTGTCACACGCTGGCTGCGGTTTGTCGGCACACCGATAAGTTCCGCTGCGAGCGACCCCAGCTCGCCGGATGTTACGGCTTCAGCCAGTCTTGTTACTGGCAGGAAGCTATTGGGATCGGCTGCGGTTGTGTGTTTACGATCGTAGCCGAGATGGGAAATTCGCAAATCGGGTACGGGCGTCACCGGCATGGTGTAAGTGCGAAAGAACTTAGCCGCGGCGTTGTACAGCGCGCCGGGTCCCTGATCAGCAAGCCCGGATTGATAAGGAGCGGCGGTGGTGATTAACGCAAGCCTGGCTTTGTTGACCGATCTGGCTGGCGACGCAAACGGCACGGTGTCGAAGTGCGCCCAGGTGTAAGGCGGATATCCCAGGGTTCCATAGTAGTTGCGTGTTCGCTCGATGTAGGAGATCACGGAAGTTGACTATTCCTCAGTAGAGTCGTCATGTTAGCACTGGTTTAGGCACACACCTTGCGCTCGAAGGAAAAACCTTTATGTTGGGTGCAGCTTTCAGTCTCGATGGAGGGGATTAGGATGTTCAAAAAAATATTGGGATTTTTTGTCTTAGCAACGGCTGTGCTGGCGGCAGTGCCAAGCCACTCTGACGATACGTTATCGCTGGATGAAATGATGGCCGCATTCGATTGGAGTTTTGATGCGGAAATCGAGGTTGAGACAATTGCCGACGGTTTTTACGTTTTGTTCGGAGTCGGCGGCAATATTGCCGTCAGCATCGGTTCACAGGGCGTACTCGTGGTGGATGACCAGTTCCCACAGATGATACCGAAGATCAACGCTGCCATTGCTGAACTCGGCGGAGGTGAAATCGATTTCGCTGTCAACACCCACTGGCATTTCGACCACGCCGAAGGCAATCTGGCATTAGGCCCTGAAGGGACCTGGCTCGTTTCCCAGGCGAATTCACGGGACATGATGATGGGTGAGCACGTGATCAATCTGGTTGCTCTGAGTTACAAACAACAGGTGTATCCCGCGGCTGCCTTACCTGTGATTACCTTTGATGATCGCATGCAGTTTCATTTCAACGGTGAGCAGATCGAACTGTTGCACTTTGGCCCCGCACATACCACCGGTGACACGGCGGTCATCTTTCGAGGTCGAAACGCCGTGCACTTAGGTGATGTGTTCAACAATTCCGGCTTCCCGTTTATCGATGCCGACAATGGGGGCGAAATCAACGGCGTCATCAGTTTTTGTGAAGCGGTACTGGCTGTGATTGATACCGATACGGTTGTCATACCAGGGCACGGGCCGGTGACCGACTACGCAACACTATCGGCCTACATCGACATGTTGAAAATGGTGCGCGATCGCATCGTCAAGCTCATCGATAACGGTGCGGATCTCGACGCGGTGATCGCCGCCAAGCCAACGGCGGAATATGACGAAACCTATGGCGATCCGTTGATGTTGATCAACCGGGCATACACCAGCCTCACCAACTAACGTGAATTTTCACCAATACGGAGAGCTAGATGCCGGGTGCACTTGACGGAATACGTGTTCTGGATTTTTCCACCATGGTCTCCGGGCCGGTGGCGACAGCCATCCTCGCGGATCAGGGTGCGGATGTGATCAAGATAGAGTCTCCGGCCGGTGACGAGATGCGTAAGATCGGCAACGCCCGCAACGGTCTCACGGCCGGTTTCTTCTCTTGCAACCGAGGCAAGAAATCTCTGGTCCTCGATCTCAAGAACGAGCTGGCAAAAAAGGCCCTCGCCAAGCTCATCGGCACCGCGGACGTGCTCGTGCAGAATTTTCGACCCGGCGCGATGGAGCGGATGGGATTTGGCGAGAGCGCTGTCAGAAAAATCAAATCCGACATCATTTACGTCTCGATCAGTGGTTTTGGTGAGACGGGTCCGTATGCCCACAAACGGGTATACGACCCGGTGATCCAGGCGTTATGTGGGGCAACCGATATACAAGCCGATCGCGACACGGGTCGGCCGAAGATGTTCCGCATCATCATTGCCGACAAGGTCACTTCCATCACCACCGCGCAGGCGATCTCCTCGGCACTGTTCTCTCGCGAACGCACAGGACGTGGCCAGCACATCAAACTTTCGATGCTCGACACGATGGTGGCCTTTTTTTGGCCCGAGGGTATGTCCGGCATCACGTTTGTTGGTGATGAGATCGATGTCACCAAATACCAGGGTACGATGGATCTTATTTACGAGACCAAAACGGGCTACATCACAGCCGGTGCGATCTCCGATTCCGAGTGGAAGGGTATGTGTAAGGTGCTTGGCAAACCCGACTGGATAGATGATGAGCGTTTTGCCACGACCACCGCCCGTTTTCGAAACGCCGAGGAGCGCAAGCAGCTCACAGCGGTGGAAATCATGAAGTGGGAGCGCGACGAGATCCTTAAGCGCCTCGATGCGGAGGGTGTACCCTCCGCGCCATTGTTGACACGCCTCGATTTACTGGACGATGCTCAGATTCATGAAAACCACACGATCCAGATATACGAGTTCGCAGGGCATGGCAAAATCCGCCAGGCGCGCCCCGCTGCGATTTTTGAGGGTACACCGAGCGAGGTGAAAAGCCCTGCACCACGACTGGGCGAACACTCGTTGGAAATTCTCGAAAGTGCCGGAATATCGAAGGCTGAATTCAGTGAACTCGAGCGTGCAGGCGCGGTTGCGTTGCCGAAGTGACGGGAAATTACCAGCTTTCGTCGGGGGTATGAATCAGATCCGGAATGGACGAAAGCGTTGCAATGCCCCCACCGCCGGTGGCTATGCCGAAAATGACGATGGTTAGCGCCGCTGTCCAGTGCAAAAAGAACCCGGCGATTCCCACGATGCACAGAAAGACACCGCCGAGAAAACACGCGATGCCAATGTATTCGCGTCTTTTTACTGCTTCGGGGTTCATGTCAAAACCACTGATTGACTCACAACTGAGAACAAATGATATCACTTTGGAGGGGAACATAACTTGCTCGAATTAAAGCTACGCATCCAAAAACCGCGACTCGATCTGCAGAATTAAGTTGTAGTTAATCTGCAGCGGACTAGATTTCGTTGTTGCGGTGGCGCATATAGATGGCCGCGGCGACGAAGCCAGCACCGATCACAACGCCGATCCACAGATCGGTGCTGGCGAGCAGCCGCAACTGCTCACCAATGTGGACGGCAGGTTCAAACCCTGCCCGGCTCATGTTCGCGGCAGACGGCAGGGCGGCGAAGCGGAGGTGGTTAGCAACACCATCGCTGACAATCGATGAAGAAAAGAGCACCGGCTCTAGAACGGCAGGCACGATAGGTAGGAGCACTGCCCAGACAAAAGGTACTCGATTTGCGACGGCCGAGACCAATAACAACCAGCCATAAATTGGCAATGCCCAGAGCCCCTGAATGAAGTAGCCGACGGCAAGCTCAATGAATTCCATGATCAGCCCGGAATGGGACCACAACCGCAAGAAGCCGCCGTCACCTGCGATCGACACGATCAGCAGAATAAAAATCTGGTAGGCGAGAATCGCAGCGATCGTCACCACCGGTGCTAACCAGGCTATGTGTACGAGTTTCGCGAGCACCGTTTCCGAATCGCTGACAGGCATGGATTTCCAGAACAGCACCGTGCGGTCTCTACGGTCTTCGTGCAGCGATCCTAAAAGAGCAAAAACAGCGACGAGGAAATAAACGAGCTGGAATGGCAACGCCACGGAGGTACGCGCCTTATCGATGCGATCGGTTAGCTCCTCGTCACTCCAATCGGTGTAGTCGAACAAGGTAAGCAGCCCTTCTTGGAGAACAAATGACACAACATCCGTATCCTGGGCACGGTCTCCAAGAGAGATGTTTACCCCGTTCGAGCTTTGATTAGAAGAAACGTTTATAGTCGCGCTCGTCGTGCTGGCGAGCATCAGCACGAACACGGTCAACATCACCAGCGTTCCAAGTACAGCGATTGGAACCCAGCCAAACCCGGTTTTGTGCTCGAGCCATTCTCGCCTGATCAATGCGGTGGCGGTGCTCATTGCTGCTCTCCTATCACGGCGATGAAGAGATCTACCAGGTTAGGTGTTGCGATCTCGCCGTAGCGGGCGAGCTCTTCGGTGTTCGCCTCGCGGAAAATAAACTCGCTACCTTGCAGAGTTTTTCTTTCGGCAATTGGTTTTAACTCGCGGATCTTCTGCGCCGATTCCTGGCCAGAGGTGAGTTTGCAAAATTGTTTTGCCAGATCGTCCATCGTCAACGAAAGGCAAGCCTTACCCCGATGAATGAATACAACGTCCGTCAGAATATGTTCGATCTCGCGCACCTCATGCGTGGTGATCAGAATGCTGCGATTATCCTGGTAATAGTCGTTGAGCACCGAATCGTAGAATCGCTGCCGGTAGAGGATGTCGAGCCCGAGGGTCGGTTCGTCCAATACCAGGATCTTTGCATCAATCGCCAACGTGATGGCGAGATGCAGCTGTACATTCATGCCTTTGGAAAGTACGTGTATTTTCTTGTTCAACTTGACATCGGTCTTTTCGAGAGCGGCTTCAGCAATTGCACGATCGAAGGAGGCGTGTACTCCCTCGATGAAATCGAGTAGATGGTCAACGCGCATCCACCGGGGAAGAATCCCGACGTCTGCGATGTAGGCGGTGCGCGTCATGAGTTCTTTACGTTGCTTATAGGGATCGAGTCCGAGCACGTTCAGCTCACCGCCGTCGAGATGTAACAGCCCCAGAATGGACTTCAGTGCTGTCGTCTTACCGGAGCCGTTCGGCCCGATCAGCCCGACGATGCGCCCAGGCTCCACGTTGAGATCAAAGCCGTTCAACGCCGCAGTATCCCCGTAAGATTTGCGGAGGTTTTGCGCGCTGATAAGGCTCATGAGGAATCTCCAGTACTATCGGCGAGGAGTGTTGCTGGATCGAGTCCGAGTACGGCGATCGTGGTCAGGATTTCGGGCCATTGCTGCTTGATGAACCGGTCGCGTTCCTGATCGAGCGCCTGTTGTTGGGCACCGGGGCGGACGAACATGCCGAGCCCGCGACGTTTTTCGAGTAATTCGGTGTCCACCAACATCTGATAGGCCTTCGACACGGTAATGGGATTAATTCGCTCCTGGGCAGCTACCTGGCGAACGGATGGCACGGCTTCTCCTTCTGGAAGAATCCCCCGTACGATTTGGCGCAGGACGAGGTTCTTCAGCTGAAGGTAGATTGGCTCGTGGTCGTTCCAGTCGCTCATTTGTGGCTACCGAAAAGGTCAACTCCGTTGTTTCGCAGATGTTTCACGGTACTGATCTGGTGTTATACATTACTACAACACCAGTTGGCAAGTTGTGCTCCAAAAAATTTGGTAAAGATTAAGTCAGCCGTCAGGCCGGGGAAGCAAGCTGCAGTGCAAATCCGACCAACAGAGGCAGTGTGGCGAACGAAATCAGGGTGGAAAGCAGGATTACCGCCGCAACCTTCTCGGGATTACGCCCATAACGTTCGGCGAAGATGAAGTTGAAAACGGCGACCGGCATTGCTGCCTGAAGGAATACCACACCGGCGATTGTGCCCGTGAGGCCAAATGCCCAGATGACGAACAACCCGGTCGCCAACCCGAAACCCAGACGGGCGAGCGCAATCACGATGTTCTGGTGCAGGTCAACAAGGTGTAGACGAGCCAGAGCGGTGCCGAGCATGAGTAACATCGCGGGAATGACCAGTCCACCCAGAATTTCGGTTGTGGAAGCGATCCATACCGGCACAGACAAGTCCGCGCCTCGCACGATGAAGACCAGCAACACAGCCCAGATGATCGGCTGCTTGAGAAGCTGCAACGGGTGGAAAGAACCGGAGGAGATCCCCATGCCGATGGTGTACTGGGACACGGAGTTCACAAAAAAATAGGAGATACCGAGCGCCAAACCTGGCTCACCGAAGGCGAGGAGTACCAACGGCAAGCCCATGTTACCCGTGTTGGGGTGGATCAGCGCTGGAAGGTAGGTGTTGACCGGCCAGTTGGTCAACTTCAGCAACAACCAACCCAATACGATGCAGCTACCGATGATGCTGACGCTCGCCAATACCATTTGGCCAAAGGTTCTGAGATCGATGTCGATGCTGGTGAGTGTGGAAAAGACGAGGCACGGGGTCCCCACCATCATCACCAGATTACCTATGGTCTCGTTGTCGAAGCTCAAGCCCCGTCGAATCCACAGGTAACCGATGCCGGTAACGATGAATACCGGCGCGATAACCGTGGCAATTTCTCCGAACACCATGGAGTTCCAGCCCACATCAAAACGATTTACCGTGGGAGCTATTCTAAACCGGGTTCATAAGCCCACCACTGGGCGTTTGGGGCACAAAGCCGGTAGAATCCCGGCCTTTCGAGTCTGTGCAGGTGGGGTTGGTGAAAGAACGTACCTGGCAGCGTCCGGCGACGTTGTTGGTTTTGATGTCGGTTGCCATGCCAGTGGCGTTCAGCGTCTGGTCCGCACTGTTAAACAACTTCGTTGTGGAACGCGCCGCCTTCACGGGTGTTGAAATCGGCATTTTGCAGAGTTTGCGGGAAGTGCCGGGTTTTCTGGCGTTCACGACGGTGTTTGTGCTGTTGATTCTCAAGGAGCAGACGTTTGCCGTATTAGCGCTCGCGCTCCTTGGTCTCGGTGTCGCTATAACTGGATTTTTCCCGTTCGAGTACGGCTTGTATTTCACCACGGTGCTGATGTCTGTCGGCTTTCACTACTTCGAGGCGGTGAAACTATCCCTGGCGTTACAGTGGCTGTCCAAAGCCGAGGCTCCCCAGGTCCTCGGCAAGCTCATCTCGGTGGCGGCGATCACTTCGTTGGTTGTTTACGCTGTTTTGTGGGTGCTGCTGGAACTCTTCGCGGTCGATTACATCTGGATTTTCATGCTGGGCGGTGGTGTATGTGTCGTTTTGGCACTGTGCATGTGGCGGGGATTTCCCCATTTCGAATCTGCCACGAAACAGCACACCCATCTGATATTGCGTAAAAGGTATTGGCTCTACTATGGGTTGACCTTCTTTTCCGGAGCGCGCCGGCAGATTTTCATGGTCTTCGCCGCCTTTCTGATGGTGGAAAAGTTCGGTTACAGCGCCGCGCAGGTGACGCTGCTTTTTCTGATCAATTACGCATTCAACTGGTTGTTCGCCGAACGAATTGGTGCGCTGATCGGTCGGATTGGCGAACGGACTGCACTCACTCTGGAATACGTCGGGCTGATTGTTGTGTTCACCGGTTACGCATATGTCACAAACGCCTATCTCGCCGCCGGACTCTACGTGATCGACCACATGTTCTTCGCACTGGCAATTGCGATCAGCACCTACTTTCAGAAGATCGCGGACCAGGCCGACATGGCGAGTTCAGCCGGGGTGTCGTTCACCATCAACCATATCGCGGCAGTGGTGGTTCCCGCAGTACTTGGTCTCGTCTGGATTCACTCCCACTCCGTCGTCTTTCTGATTGGCACCGGCTTTGCCGTTTGCTCATTGGTGTTAGCGCAAAACGTCCCTGAAAAACCGACTCCCGGCAACGAGGTAAACTGGGGTTACGGCTCCGCCAAGGCGCTCCTATCCACCAGAGGAAATGTATCGTGACCATGCTCAAACCCATTCAGCTTGGCAAAAACAGTGGCCTGCTCGTCTCCGAGTTGTGCCTCGGTACGATGAATTTCGGCCTGCCTGGGCGTGGACATCAGGGTGATTGGACGCTCGGTGAAGACGAAGCGCGCCCTATTTTTCAAGCAGCACTGGAGCATGGGCTGTTCTATTTTGACTGTGCCGATGTATACGGCATCGGGGCTTGTGAGGAAGTGGTTGGCAGCCTGCTGAAGTCACTGGCGCGCCGCGATGAGTATGTGCTTGCGACGAAAATCAGCATGCCCATGGGGGCAGGTGCCAACCAGAGGGGTTTGTCGCGTAAGCACGTGATGGAAAGCGTGGATGCATCGCTCAAACGGCTGGGCCACAGTTACGTCGATCACCTTGTCATCCCCCGGCACCCTCACGGCGTTCCCGGGCATGTGGAAGTGCCTATTGAGGAAACCCTCGAAGCCCTGCACGATGTCGTCAAAGCAGGCAAGGCCCTCTACCTGGGTGCGTCTTCCATGTTTGCATGGCAGTTTGCAGAGTTACAATTGACTGCCGAGAAGCATGGCTGGACCCAATTCATTTCCATGCAGAACCACTACAACCTGATCTACCGGGAAGAAGAGCGCGAGATGAACCGATATTGCGCGAGAACCGGTGTGGCACTCACTCCATGGTCGCCCCTTGCCCGTGGCATTCTCACAGGAACCTATAAAGGTGGGTTCGATGGAGGCTCCTCAAAACGTTCGCAAGGCAACGACAAGATACGTACGGAAAGTCTTTATCGCGGCAAAATGGATTTTAAAATTGCCGAGCGTGTTGGGGAGATCGCGGAGAAGTACGGGAAGTCGGCCGCGCAGATTTCACTTGCCTGGCTCATGAACAAACCCGGCGTCTACTCACCGATTGTTGGGGTGTCGAGGGTTGCGCAGTTGCAACAACTCATCGAAGCGGCAGAGATCATTCTTGAAGCGCAGGACGTCGCTTATCTGGAGGAGCTGTACGAGCCGCTGGAAAATCTGCTGTCTATCGGTTACTCCTGAGTTTGGGGTCAGTGCTCAAGCGTAAACCGTGCGCTCGAAGCGGCGCAGCAGCCACAGCAACGCCACGCCCGGAATGATCAGGCCCGGAAGGATCAGCCACCATTCCGCTTGGCCGTCAGCCGCGCCCCAGAAAAGCCGCATCGGGTAATAAAGTGGCCCCGGCACACTTCCGATCCACTGCCAGGGCGTGGGGACGAAGAACAGCAGTGTCGGCAAGCCACCCCAGATCTGCACCGGCTTCAACATCATCAGCGCCTGAACCTTGTTTTTGATATAGATCGCGTAGACGAGCGCAATAAGCGGGACGGCAAGCGAGGCCAGAGTTGCGGACGCAAGGATCTCGAACAGGGAGATTGAAACCAATCCTGCGAAATACACACCGAGCGTCGTCAACACGACGTTGAGTCCCATCGCCGCCAGCAGCCGGTATCCTAAGAAACTCCTGAGCGATAAGGGGCTCGCTTGAAGCGCCAGCAGCGTACCCTCGTCACGTTCCTCGATGAAAAGAATGCCGATAACGAAGCCGAGCATCACCGGCTGCCCGCCGACGATGAGGCTGGCCAGAATTAGACCGTAGTAAGGCTCGAGCACGACCCATTCAGCCACCAGTTCCCCGGCGTAGGGAACCAGCCAGCGCAAACCCAGACAAGCAAGTGGCAACAAGAACGCAATAAAACTCAGCAGGAATCCATCACGCCAGATCAGCCGCAGATCGTTGGGTGCGAGTACCCGCATGGCTCTGATTACGTGTGTGTTCACGAGGTGAACTCTCCACGCACGACGTAGCGCTCGATAGCGCGTGACGCCCAGAACAAGGCGGCACCAAGGGCCAACGTACCGTAAATAAAAGCGTAAACCAACTGGATTGGGTCTACCGGCATGAAAGCAGCCTTGGCAAGAAGCAAGGGTGGCATCGAAGGCCACAAGTAGAACAACGGGCTGGATGAGAGATTGAGGTACCAGATATTCGGCAAATCAAACGATAAGGAGACGAGTATCGCCGGTAACAGGAAATGTGTGATGGAGCGGTAGCGCACCCCCACGGCCACACCAACCGCAACACCCATGCTTGCGCGCATTACCACCGCTATCACAAGCCAGCCGAACGAGAAGCCGAGGCCATAGGCGATGATGGCGATGATGGTACTTTCCACCAGTGCGAGCACAGTCAGCGTGATCAGTTTCGAAGCTAGATACTCTCCGGGCCGCAGCGGCGAGACGAGCACTACCTCAAGCGTGCCTTCGCCCCGCTCGAGCAGTAACAACACGCCAACCAGAAAAACGGTTGTCAGGCTCACGCCCGCGAGGACCACCAGCGGCATGAAAAAGTGCAGCTGTTCGGGTGTAAAAAGAGCGCTCAATGCGAACGCCAGTGCAAAGGCCGCGCCTGCAATGATCAGATATACCTTGTTGCGCGCCTGGAGCCGCGAATCGAGTCGCAGTGTGTTGAATAACCGCCTCATGCGAGTTCCCGGCCGGTTACGCGAATGAAGATGTTCTCAAGCGAAGTTTCCTGGGTGTGGATTGTCTGCAGAGAAGGCTCACGCAATGTGGTTAGAAACGTTTCGTTCTCAGCCAAGCCTTCGAGTTGGAAGTCGCGCACCTCGAGCGTTCCGTTAACACGGTACTCCACGCGGATACGTTTTTCTCCATAACGAACCTTGAGTTCGCGTGGTGCATCGATCAGAGCGATCTTTCCGTCAACAAGGAACGCAACGCGATCACAGATCTCGTCGGCCGTCGCCATGTCGTGGGTGGTGAGGAAAACCGTTGCGCCGCGCTCACGGTGTTTGAGAATCAGATCTTTGACGAGCCGTGCGCCGAGCGGGTCCAGCCCCGTGGTGGGTTCATCCAGGAACAGCAGCCGTGGCCGACACAGTATCGAGCGCGCAAAACTCAAGCGTACACGCATGCCTTTCGAGAAGCGCTCGACCCGGATATCGGCGTGTTCGAGCAGATCCACCTGCTCGAGTAGTTCGTCCACGTCCTCGGTTTTATCCCGATACAGTGAAGCGAAGTAGTGCAAATTTTCGCGCGCCGTGAGACGGCCGTAGTGAACGGGAAGTTCGAAACCAACGCCAACCTGCTCGTATAGATCCGAGCCCCAGTCGCGGACCTCGCGCCCGAGGATGTTAACCTCGCCGCGGTAGTCGCGCAGTAAGCCGGTAAGCACTTTCTGGGTAGTGCTTTTGCCAGCGCCGTTGGGCCCTAAGAACCCGAAAATCTCGCCATCCTTGACTGAGAATTCCAGATCGTTCACGGCCGGCTCCTTCGAACCCGGGTACGCAAAGACCAGTCCAAGTACTTCGATCATGGCTCTGATAATACCAAACTGCGTGTTGAGACTCTGTCGAGGCCTATTCGGGTTTGCGAGTTCAGACGACGTTGTCAATACGCTGTATTGACATTAACCAACCGTCAGCTACCATGGCCACGTGGCGAAAACCGAACAGCTCCAGATACGCGTGACTGCAAGCGAAAAGGCGCAGATAAAAGCTCGCGCCAGGCAGGCCAATGAGGACGTTTCCAGTTGGGTGTTGAGACAGTTAATTCCCCCAGCCGAAGAACGTTTCCAGGCATTGTGCGGGGTATTGGCGACTTCGCCGACTCCTCCCTCAGACAGGTTTGCCGAGATAAATGACTTTCTAACGGGCTTGAGTGCAACTTCGTTAGTGCAAGCCGTGGGACTGGCTCCGCGAGCGGACCTTGGATCTTTTGAGGCCAATTACCTTGCAGCGATGATCGAACAGACATGCGTAGCCAAAACTGTCGAGGTACCGGCCTGGCTCACGGACATCGAACCGCTGCCAAATCCATGGTTCGCATCCTCGTTGATAAGCCGGCGTTTACGCCTGCTTACTCGATCTCCACCTGCCTTCCGCAGGCGCAATCTTTTTACCGATAACCACGTTGGGGAGCGAGGGTAATGCTTCTTAACAAAGCCAACATTAATCAACTTCTTGAACGTCTCAACGACGAACTCGCCAACATAGATGTTCAGGGTGAATTATTTTTGGTTGGGGGTGCTGTGATGTGCCTGGTTTTCGAAGCGCGCGATTCTTCCAAGGACCTGGATGGTTTTTTCCAACCCACTCGAGTCCTTCGTTCTGCGGCCAAGCGGATCGCGGTTCTGTTGGGTCACCCGCAAGACTGGCTGACTGATGCGGTCATAACCTATCTGAGCAGCAAAGGCGATTTTCACCCGTATCTTGCGCGGTCCAATCTGCGCGTGTCGATCGCTTGCCCCGAATACTTACTGGCGATGAAGTGTCTCGCAATGAGACTCGGTGAGGAATTCCATGACGAAGAAGACGTGAGGTTCCTGCTGCGTTATCTCAATCTGGAAAGCTACCCCTCAGCAATCGAAATTATCGCGCGTTATTACCCTTCTGAGAGATTGCCTCAGAAAACTCTCTACGCGCTGCGTGAGATGTTGGAGAATCGATCTTAAACCCGGCTCGTTGCCCCCGAACGGACTGCGCACCACCACTTGAAGTGCATTGTAGACAACTCGGGGTGTTGTGCGAAAATCAATGGTTGTTTTCATTGAGGAGGGGCGAACAATGCCGTACCACGATCTGGTGATTCGTGGCGGTTCCGTGATTGACGGCACGGGGATCGCGACCGACGCGCTCCCTGGCCGTCTGATCCGTTAGGCGAAACTTGGGATGAAACCTCTTTCACACATTCGCGTTCTGGATCTCACCCACGCTCGGGCGGGTCCCGTTGCCGTACGCCTGCTTAGCGATTGGGGTGCGGACGTCATCAAGGTCGAGCAACCACCAATGCGTGCCGTGGGCGCTCTCACCGGTGCACGACGCGGACCTGATGAACAGAACCTGCATCGCAACAAACGTGGCTTGACGATCAATCTGAAGGAACCCGAGGGTCATAAAATCTTCATGACGCTCGCCAAACAAGCGGACGTGGTGGTGGAGAACTTCAAGGCAGACGTAAAACATCGCTTGAAGGTTGATTACGAAACCGTGAAAGCCGTAAACCCTGCAATTATCTACGCAAGCATCTCGGGCTTCGGCCAGGATGGGCCGTACAGCGACCGCGCCGGTGTAGACCAGATCATTCAGGGACTAAGCGGGTTGATGTCGGTTACCGGGGAGCCAGGCAAGGGTCCGATGCGTGTCGGGATTGCGATCAGCGATACCTCTGCTGGCATGTTTCTCGGGCAGGGTATTCTTCTCGCACTGTTACATAGAGAACGCACGGGCGAAGGTCAGTGGGTGCATACCTCGCTCCTCGAATCTATGATGTCGAAGCTCGATTTTCAAGGAGCGCGTTACACCATGAACGGGGAGATCCCCGATCAGCAGGGTAATAACCATCCTACTCAAGCGGCGATGGGCGCTTTTCGTTCAAAGGACGGCCTTGCCAACATCGCGGCCTCGAGCCCGAGGTTGTGGGAGCGTTTCTGCCGTGCGCTCGATGCGAACACGCTGTCTGATAACCCGGACTACAGCTCCCCAAGGAGACGCCGGGAACGTAAAGTGCAGCTCAATGCCGATATCAACGCGATTACCGAGGCATACACCACTGCCGAACTCGTCGAGAAGCTTAATAACGCGGGCGTACCCTGTGGTCCGATCAACAACATCGGCGAGGGGTTCGAGGATCCCCAGGTGAAACATCTCGAGATGGTGAAACCCGCTCCTCACCCGGAACTCGACGATCTAGGACTTGTGCGTTCACCCATCAACCTCTCGCTGTTCCCGGAAGATCCCAGTTTCCGTAATGCGGCACCCGATCCCGGCGCCGATTCCGACACGATACTCGTGGAATTTGGCTACACCACAGCACAAATTTCCGCGTTTCACGATGCCGGTGTGATTTAGTGCGATTTCACAAGTCTGACGCAATAAATGATAAGCAATAAATGACGCAAAACGGAAAACTTGCTCCGACCCAGCGGATTGGTTATGGCGTAGGTGATTTTGGGATCAACCTCTACTTCATCTCGGTGATGACTTATCTGTTGTACTTCTATACCGACGTGTTGGGGATTTCTGCCGTCGCTGCGGGTGGGGTGTTGCTGGTTGCACGGATTATCGATGCTGTAACGGACCCGATAATGGGTGCAATTGCCGAACGCACGCGCAGCCGTTGGGGTCGGTTGCGACCGCATATACTTTTTGGTGCGATACCGCTCGGCATCATCTCCGTTCTGACTTTCAGCTCGCCGGATTTCAGCGACGCAGGAAAGTTATGGTGGGCTTATCTCACCTATATCTCGTTCGGTATCGCCTACACGGTTGTTTCCATTCCCTACTCGGCATTGACTGCGTCGTTGACGATGGACCATCAGGAGCGAACGATGCTTTCCACGGTCCGCATGGCTTTTGCGTTTGCAGGTGGCCTGGCAATCTCTGTAGGCATGCTGCCGTTGGTAGGTTTGTTTGAAACCGAAGCCGCCGGTTATCAGTGGTCGCTCGTCATATTTTCTGTAATCGCCACTGGATTGCTCTGGCTCACCGTGGTGATGACGCAAGAGAAGGTGCAACCACCTGCTTCGCAGGAGCTTAAGTTGAAGGATTCGCTTAAAGCAGTATTCGAGAATCCCCCTCTACTGGTTGTTATAGTCATGTTTACGTGCGGAATGTTGTCATTCACCGTGCGGCAGGCCGTTACTCCGTACTATTTTGAATACAATCTGGGACGCGCGGATCTGATTCCGCTGTTTTTCTTAGTCACGATGCCAGTGATGTTTGTGGGGCTTCCCTTCGTACCTAAGCTCGCTGCCGTTTTCGGCAAGGCAGGAGGCATTGCGATTGGTGCCGTGGTCACGATTGTTGGCGCCCTCGGGTTGTACTTCACACCCTATGACGCCATTACCTGGGTTTTTATCTGGTCGGGTGTGATGGCGCTTGGTGGCACCCCGATAGCGGTACTTGGCTGGGCGATGATTCCAGACACCATTGAGTACTCGCAATGGAAGACAGGTTTGCGGGCGGACGGAGCAATTTTTGCGTTCGCGAGCTTTTTTCAGAAAACCGCAAAAGCCATCGGTGGCGTAACCGTGGCGTGGGTGCTTGGGTTTACCGGGTACGCAGCTAACATGGAACAGTCGCAAACTACGACCGAGGCAATCCACGTGGTCATGACCCTGGTGCCGATGGGTATCATGGTTGTGCTGATCATCGCAGCACGTGCGTACCGACTCGATGCGGGGGCGCATGCGAAAATCGTGCAGGAACTCGCGAAGAAGTAGTTTGGGGCCAACGACTTAACCACTTGGCTTCACGAACTCGAACCCGGTTTGCATTTTTATGATTTGATAACCGAACTCGTGCACCAGTCGGTGATGTCTCCGACGATAAGAACCAGATTATTGAGCTTCGTTTCACCCCCGTCCGCCCAGTGGACGATGTGGTGACCGTCGACGTAGCGGCTTTGGGAACAACCCGGATACTGGCAGGACCGATCGCGGGCTCTCAGCGCCCGTCGTATGGCCGTTGGAATGACCCGCGTCTTGCGCCCCACGTTCAGTACCTCACCCTCAACGAAACCCCAAACCAACCACGTGAGGACGCGAGGCACATGGATGTGCCGAGTCAATCTCTCCGGGTGTTTGCAAAACAAGTAACAATACTGTTGTGTAATGTGGCGTGTGATAGTTGAACCGAAGTAGGGACTACAGAACAGAGCTCAAGCCATGCGGCGAGTATTTATCATTCGACATTCACCCGTCCGAGGTATACGGACCGTCTTGCTTGCCTTCCTGGCTGTTGGAGCGGTCGCCTGCGCACCGGTGACACGCGTCGACCAAGGGATCGCGTTCGTCGACGTGGCGCTCATCGACGTAAGCGGCGGATCCGTGCACCCGGGGATGACAGTGGTTGTATCCAGGGAGAGAATCGTTCATGTCTTGCCGTCGCGAGATATCGCTCTGGGTCCGGGCGTCGAGCAGGTGGACGGCGAGGGTCGGTTCTTGATCCCGGGCCTCTGGGACATGCACGTGCATTTCCAAGGTGATGCCGATCAGGTGCGCACGGTCGAGTTTCCCGTGTTCCTGGCCCACGGAGTCACCGGCATTCGGGTGATGTCGGGTTGCGATTCCACCTACGTGTCACGGCAGCCTGGGTCTCAACCTTGTATGACGGACGAAACTCCGGGCAACCCGTCACCCCGGACGATCGTCGGTTGGCGGGAGGAGATAGTCGGCCGGGCGATCGTGGGTCCGCGAATCGTCTCTTCAAGCATGATGTTTGACGGCTCCACGGAGTGCTATCCGAGCTATACGCTGGAGAGCCCCGAGGACGCGCGGGAGAAGGTACGCTGGGCGCGGAATAGCGGTGCCGATTTCCTGAAGATCCTCAACTGCAGCATGAGTTCCAACGTCTACCATGCCATCGTGGAAGAGGCGCGAGCCCTCGGCATCGTTGTCGCTGGCCATGTTCCGAGGGGGGTCACACTGATCGAAGCGGCCAACGCCGGCCAGAAAGGAATCGAGCACGCGGCCCCGTCGTTGCTGGAAGCCTGCGGCTCTGCTAAAGAGGTTGCCAGCGCCCGGGCGGCCTACGAAGAGGGAGGCTTTCTGGCCTACCTCGAAGGACTGATCGCAGCATTCGATCCGGCGGAGTGCGGGCCGCTGGTGGCGGCGTTGTTGGAGAACGGGACGTTCTTCAGCCCGACCTTTTTGGTCAACACCAACAACGTCGTGAACCACGATCTGCGCGCGGCGGTGGAAGACGACGACCGCAGGCGATACCTCGTGCCGCGTATCCGCAGTCTCTGGGAGACGTGGATCGAAGAGCAAACGATCGACGAGGCGACCCGAACGCTCTACGCTCGGTACTTCGACCGGCTTTACGAAGGCGTGGCCACCCTGGAGCAGAGTGGCATCCCGATTCTCGCCGGCAGCGACACGCCCAACCTGCTTGTCTACCCAGGATCCGGGCTTCACGACGAGTTGGGGATTCTCGCCGATGCGGGGTTATCACCGGCGGCTGCTCTTGCAGCGGCCACCACCGCACCGGCACGGTATTTAGACCTCGACACCGACCTCGGTTCGGTTGCGCCCGGAATGCTGGCGGATCTGGTACTGCTTGACGCCAATCCGCTCAAGGACATCGGCAACACACGGACAGTCCGGGCGGTGATGGCGAACGGTCGCCTTTTCACAAGGGACGCACTCGACGACTTGCTCGAAGCCGCCGCCGTCGCCGCAGCCAAGTAGGGGCGCTTGACGGATGTGCTAAGGCGCTGTCCAGTATGGCATTGAGAAACCTGCTTGAGTTCAATCGAATCCTGGGTATGTTTTACCGGGTGTCGGCCAGTAGTCCATTTGTCTCCTTTTGACCGTGAACTGCCTGGTTCACTGCACAACCACCTGTCTGCTATAGCCGAATCGAACGTCAAGGATAATTTCCGTGGGATATATTTATATCCCCTGCCGGAGTGTTGAGTGTTCGACAAAAGATCCCAGTCCGCCACACACTGTGTGGCTTACATGAGGGCTGTTCCGCGGGTCGAGCTACCCAATAACTCAGACTGAGTGCAAGCGCACAGGAAGCTTCTGAAACCCTCGAACGAAGTTCGATTCGGTTCTCACCGGACGCCCCACCACTGCAACCGTGTGAAAGCGTTTCAGAATCTCTTCCCAGACGATTCGCAGCTGCATTTCAGCGAGGCGATTGCCCATGCACCGATGAATCCCAAAGCCAAACGACAGGTGATGCCTCGGGTTTTTCCGGTCGATGATGAATTCGTCTGCGCGATCAATTTCATCCTCATCCCGATTCCCGGAGACGTACCACATCACCACTTTGTCTCCGGCTTTCATCTGTTTACCGGCAAAAACCAGGTCCGAATTGACGGTCCGACGCATGTACGCGAGCGGCGTCTGCCAGCGGATGATCTCAGAAACCATGCTTGGTACCAGTTTGGGGTCGTTGCGGAGTTTTTCATATTCAGCAGGATTTTCGTTCAAAGCCACCACCCCACCGGAAATCGAGTTTCGAGTGGTGTCGTTGCCCCCGACAATCAGCAAAATAAGATTCCCCAGGAACTCCATGGGCGGCATGTTTTTGGTCGCTTCACCGTGTGCAAGCATAGAAATAAGATCGAGATTTTCACCCGGCTCTTTTGCACCACGTTCGTTGAACAACCGGGTGAAATACTCCAGACACTCCAGCAATGCGGTACGGCGTTCATCTTGAGTGACGCTCGTGTTACCAACCTGGGGAGTTGCCGTCGCCATGTCCGACCAATACGTCAGTTTGCGACGCTCCTCAAACGGGAAATCAAAAAGTATGGCCAGCATCTGCGTGGTTAGTTCAATGGAAACTCGATCTACCCAGTCGAACTCCTCGTCACGGGGCAGAGAATCCAGAATCGTTGCAACTCTACCGCGAATCGTTCCTTCCAGTTTGACCAGGTTGCGTGGTGCAACAACGCCGGTAACCGTCATGCGCTGTTCATCGTGTTTTGGTGGATCCATCGTGATGAAGTTTTCAAATTTGAAGTCTTCCTCAGGGTCGCCAATCACGATTCCGCCCGTCTCCGAAGAGAAATTCTTGTGATCTTGTTCAACCGCCATAATGTCTCTGAACCGGGTGATAGACCAATAGGGTCCCCACTCACTCGAGGCCGTATAGTGCACCGGGTCTTCTTTGCGAAGCCGTGCGAAAACCGGAAAAATCGTATTCTTTTGAAACCGATCCGCTCGACCCGGAGCAATATCCGCCAGGGGAATGCTATCGATCTCTTCTAACGTCTCTTGATGGTCCGGTAACGTTTCGGTCATTGCTGCGCTCCCGCTCAACGCTCACATTCAATGGATGCTCAATTATCTGCAGTGGGAGACTTCGTCCAATTTCTTTTTTGATCACGTTGTTAATCCAGAAAAAGCCTAACGTGCCCATGATAACGCTTGTTGTTGCAAAAGCGATGTAGATCCCAACGTATCCCCACAGAAAGTCGCCGATCAGGGCGAGTGGTATGTAGATCACGAGCATTTGCAGGATCGACATCACCAGAGGCGGAATCGGTTTGCCAAGAGCGTTGAAACTTTGGGTGGCGGTCAACATTATCCCCATGAATCCGACACTCACCGGAACGATGATCAGATAAACAGATGCCGCCTCCACAACGCCCGGGTCGCTGTTGATGAGCGAGACAAACCATCTTGCGGTTAACGAAAGAAGTACAAATGCAAACAAGCCCCACGACAGAGAAAAACCGTTAGCCAACTGAAGCGCTTTTTTGACCCGATCGTAAAGACCCGCTTCCCAGTTCTGACCGACAAAGGGAGCGACACTCATAGACAAAGCGAAAATGATCATCATCACCATGGCTTCAACGCGTGTGGCTACACCATAACCCGCGACGACAACTGCGCCATGCCCCGCCAGCAGGCGGGTGATGATGGTCATTGAAACCGGCCCGATGAGGTTGGAGGCAATAGCGGGCAGACCCACGTGCAGTATTTGCCTGCAGGACGTAGTGATTCCGTCAAGACTTGGCAGTAACAGACTGTCGCGAAAAGCCATGTAATAGAAGTAGAGGCCAGAACTCAGGATTCTCGCTATGACGAAACCGATGGCAGCACCCTCCAGGCCCAGTTCCGGAACACCGGCAATGCCAAAGATAAAAAAAGGTGCAATCGTGACGTGCAGCGCAGAGCCAACAGTCATCAAATAGCCGGGGGTTACCGCATCTCCGGTGGCACGCATCAGCATGGAGCCGACGAAGGCAAACGTAAGAAACGGCAATCCGAACAGCCAGATCTTTGTATAGGCAACCGCTAGGGGCAGGATCTCTGGTCCAGCGCCTAACAAAGCGAAGAACGGTTCCAGCGCGATGTAGGTGATGACGACAAAACAGACTATGACCCCCATGACCAGGACACAACCGTGGGTAATGAGGCGTCGTGCCCGATCCTTGTCACCACTGCCCATGGCCCGGGCGACGACGGAAGATGCACCAATACCGAGCCCCATCGAGACGCCCTGCAAAAGCATCACAAGGGGAAACGTAAACGAAATTGCCGCAAGCTCGTTGGTGCCAAGGATGCCAACGTAAACGGTTTCCAACAGGCTCGCCGTCATGATCGAGATAAATCCCAGCGACATATACCCGGTTAATCTGATCAAATGGGTATGAACGGGACCCTCGGTAAAACTAAGCGACTTCGCCATAGCGGAACTTTCACTTGAGCTGGTTTTGACTTCGGCCATGTAGGTCCTAGTCGGTTTCCATGCGAAGGGTTGAGTTAGGTCTTATGCACTCGACTCGACCGAGGGTTTGGCCGCGGCGCCGATGGGATTTCCGGCCACGGATCTGGAGAGCTCGCCATCGACGCCTACGGGTACGTCGCCGACTAAAGTGACGCGATAAAACTGACGCTCAAAGTCTGAGTCGAAGATGTCTGTGGGTGCCAGATGCGCGGTGCTGCGATTGTCCCAGAACGCGATGCTGCCGGGTTCCCATTTGAACCGTACCGTGTATTCAGGCCGGATTGCCTGTTCCCATAGCAGTTCCAGCAGTTTCTGGCTTTCATGAGGCTTGAGGCCGGTAACGGATTTGACAAACGAGGGGCTGACGTAGAGCACTCGTTCCCCAGTCTCCGGGTGCACGCGCACGAGAGGATGAATGCTGGCAAGGGTCTGCTCACCCAGGGCAAGACGGTGCTCTGCATGGAGAGTCTCGACAAATTTCTGCAACGCTGGCGATAAGCTTGCGAACGCAGCCGCAAGATTAGTCCAATGAGTATCACCGCCATACAGTGGTACCACATCACTGCGCAGGATAGACGCCCAGGGCGGGTTGATCGCTGCGGTAATGTCTGTGTGCCAACCCGTCCATGGCCTGAGCGGGGCCAGGTGGCGATTCCGATTGGCCGTACGCTCTTTGGCGATGGAATAGATTTCGGGATAGGTTTTGTCGCCGCCGAATACCACGTGGCCAGGAGTGGGTTCGCCAAACTGACGGGCGAAGTCGATGTGTTGCCGATGGTTGAGCGGTTGATTGCGAAAGAATACGACCTTCCATTGAAGCAGCGCTGTCTTGATGTCGGAAATCTGATCGGTGGCCAGCGGCTTGGTTAGATCGACATCGTGGATTTCTGCACCGATGTGAATCGATAACGGTTTTACATTGAGCATAGGATTTGCAGAATTTCTAATAAATAAGCCTTCAGTTTGGTAGATTGGCAGTCGTAGCACCTGTGGAGCATGACGATCATCAGCCTGACAATCAATGCACTGACACCGAACCTTGGCGTTGCAGTCAGGGCCCGGGGCCGTCCGTTTGCTGATGTTGTGGTGGTTGAGTTGTTGGATCACTAGTACGTGACATCGAGCACGTCCCGTGGGCTAGCTCCGCTTCGCAACCGAGATTTCCGCCTTCTGATCTGCGGATTTGCAATCGGTCAGATGCTGATGCCACTGCAGTTCATAACCCAGATAATCTGGGTTCAGCAGAACGCCCCTGATGATATATGGTTGATCCTCGTTGCACTCATTGGTGCCAGTCGCGGCGTGGGCGCATTGACCTTCGGGCTATATGGTGGCGCCCTTGCCGATCGTTATGACCGCCGAAAACTACTGTTAGTTACTCAGTCTTTATTGATTCTGACCACCGTGGCGATCTCTGTACTGATGTTCTTGAATGTTGGCAGCGTTATCGGGTTTGTGCTGTTTTTCTCGATTACCTTTTTGTCTGCCGGTCTGCAGAGTATCGATGCCCCGACGAGACTTGCCATCGTGCCCGATATACTGGGACCAGATCTCACACCAGCAGGTATGTCGCTCAGTCAAGCGGCCGGTCAGTTATCGATGCCGGTCGCACTGTTTGCAACGGGATTGATTATCGACTCCCTGGGGTTCGGCGGCGCGTACCTGTTGAGTTCTCTCGGGCATTTGATCGCTTGTATCTTCGTCGCACTGATGTCCTACCGCACACTCGCAACTGATAAATCTTCCAAACCTTTCGGTTTCAGTGACGCCATCGGCGATGTTCGTCACGGCATTTCCTATGCGCGCAACCATCCACTGATACTCTGGGTCATCGTGCTGGTCGTTGCCATGATGGGGCTTGGTTTCCCCGTAACCGCCAACCTTGGGCCAACCTGGATTACGACTGTGGTGGGCGTAGAGATAAAACATGTTGGTTTTGTGGCCATGACTTGGGGCATCGGGGCTTTTCTTGCCGCGGTGGCACTTACCCGTTATACATCGTTCAGTCGTCGTGGCGCAGTGGTGGCCGCGGGGGCTCTTCTGTTCTCGGTCTCTTTCGTTGTCTTCGTGATGGATCACACGGTGGTTAATGCGGTGATCGGAAACTTTGGTTTGGGCGCGGGCATGACGATCACTATGGTTTCGAGCACAATTCTTATTCAAAAAGTCGTACCCAACGAAGTACGGGGTCGCATCCTGAGCATTTTTCAACTCAACATGGCGTTTGCTCAACTCATGACGATGCCGGTGGCCATACTGGGCCAATGGCTGACTTTGCAGATACTGTTTCCAATCATGGCGGTGATCACACTGGTGACGGTCATCGCCATACTTGCCTTCCGCCGACAGATCATACTGGCGCGGGTAATGTCTGAGTGAACAGCACTGAGTGCTGATGCAACGAATACCTGTTAGCTAGCTGCAGCCTGAATGCATGACATGAAAGATAGAGGTGCTCCCGGATCGGTTACACAAATTAATGAACTTCCGCCGCGCCACCCCACGCCTTACGAAGCCGCGCCATGTCGAATCCCTCTTCCTGTGCGGCACTGATGATGACCCGCTCGCGCCGAGCGATCAGATCTGCGGCGGCCTTCACCTCGGTGGCGACCTCCCAGGGGACGATCACGGCACCATGCTGATCCGCATGCACGAGATCGCCGCTGCGCACGGCTAAACCAGCCACCGTCACCGGTTGCCCGAAGCTCACGGGATGCACGAATGCGTGTGATGGACCCACGCGGTCCGCCAACATCTGAAAGCCGTCCGCGATGTCGGGTAAATCTCGGACGCTGCCGTCGGTGATAACACCCAGACAGCCGAATCCCTTGTGGATATTACTGTTCACTTCTCCCCACCAGGAGCCGTAACCGCGCTGTGTGCCGTCGAGGTCTTGAATGACCATGACACTGGGCTTCGGCCCTTCATCAACATAGGCGTAATAGCCCTCATTCATCTGGCGGGCTTCTTTACCTTTGAGATCACCTGGATGCGCGGCGCGAATGCATGCGGTGCGGGCAACGGCAACCAGCGCGGGCAACCCGGGACGGGTACACACCAATGGGTTTACCGTGTAGCCGTGACCTCGCCTTTCGGGAGCGACCAATTCGAGCGCGTTGCAAACGGTTGGTGTATCCAAAGTTTGCAGGTCCGCCATCAGATCCTCGCTGAGTTGCGTCATTATGACTCCTCTCCGTCTTGTTCGTTTTGCAAAGTTTTCGCCAGGGAGGCCTGCATAACGTCTGCGCCATCCTCGCGAATCCAATTTAACACAATGCCTTTGGTGGCCATTGCCACAGCAATGGGTTCATCAAACATGAGGTGGTGATAAGTCCCGGGTATCTTGAAGATGGGCAGCTTGCCCGCGCTAATTTGTGCCATGTGATCGGCATGATAAGCGCCTTCGTCGTCACTTTGTTCTGCAAGGATCACCGCCGAGCGACACCGCAGTGCCGCGAACTTGTCGCGCTGATCGATGCCCATCTGCAAATGATCATACAGGCCCGGATCGAACTTCCATGTCCAGCCGCCTTCTACCTGGCGGAGGCTCTTATCAGCGATGTAGTCGAAAACCTCAGGGTGAGTGATCGGCTGCTCCGGCATGAACCGGAAGCGGCCTAATGCGGTTGCCTTGTCCTCATAAACACGCAGCTTCCGTCTTGGCTTGACCCCCTCACGGTCGACTCGCCGGCCCCATTCGACGTATTGCTCTGGCGGTGCTACGGTAAAATCCATAAACACGATGCCACCTAATTCGGTCCCGAAGAGGTGGCCGGTTTCGAGCACGACAAAGCCACCGAAGCTGTGGCCCACAATGAACGGTTTTTCACCAAGTTCAGCTGCTTCGCAAACACTCCACACTTCCCGGGCGAAGTTTTCCCCGGTATAGCGTTCGCGCCAACCGCTGTCGCCATTGCCTGAGGTGTCGAGTGCGACCACGCGAAACTGATCGGCGAGAAAAGGCGCGACGAAGCGCCACCACTCCAGATGAGCACTGCTGCCATGCACCAGTGCGATGCCGGGGTTACCCACCTCGCCCCAGGTTTCGAAGTGGATGTTGGTGCCTTGCACATCAACGTTCCCGGGGGTCGAGGGGGTATCTAACGCACGCTGATACCAGTGCGGATGAGCCATCGATGAGCCTTTTGCGACAAAACGCGCAAGACTACCACAACAGCTAACGAGTTCGGCCTTGTCCAGCTCGACTCACCGAGCGCGACGATTCAATTATGTGCGTTGTTTTTCGGTGTCAATGTTGCTAGTGGTTGGATGAATCTTTAGGCTCGTGAAACTGAAGGGAGGCCAACATTATGAGCGTAGACCTGATCATTCGGGGTGGCACCGTGATCGATGGAACCGGTGCACAAGGGTATCGAGGCGACGTCGCTATTTCCGGCGAACGCATTGTTGAAGTGGGGGAGATCACCACCACGGCCGATGCGGAAATCGACGCCACCGGAAAGCTCGTCACACCTGGTTTTGTTGACATTCACACGCACCTCGATGCCCAGATCGCCTGGGATCCAATCGCTTCATCGTCGTGTTATCACGGCGTCACTTCGGTGGTGCTCGGCAATTGTGGGGTCACGTTTGCCCCCTGTAAGCCGGAGGATCGTGAATATCTCGCCGAGCTCATGGAATCCGTGGAAGACATTCCAAAACGTAGCATTCTTTCGGGTCTGGCTTGGAACTGGGAAAGTTACGGCGAATATCTCAATGCCATCGACGCCATGCCTAAGGGAGTGAACGTCGGCGGCATGGTGGGGCATTGCGCAGTGCGCTACCACGCGATGGGCGAGCGCAGTATGGATGAGGCACCGGCCACCGCTGAAGATATCGAGAAGATCTGCGCCCTGGTTGATGAGGCCATCGGCGCAGGCGCGCTCGGTTTTTCGACCTCACGCACCTTCATGCATAAGGTACCCGACGGCAGGCCGGTTCCTGGCACTTACGCTCACCCGGATGAACTCCTTGCCATCGGCCAGGTCCTTGGCCGCCACGGCAAGGGGGTTTTCGAGGCGGCCGCGCGGCTTGGCGAGCGGGACAACGACGCTCTGGACAACACCCGTCGCGAGGTGAGCTGGATGGGACAGCTTTCCAGAGAAAATGGTGTGCGGGTGACCTTCGGGCTCGTACAGAGCGATCGTCGACCCGAGTTGTATCGGCGGGTAATCGAGTTCGCCGATGCGGAAAACGATGAAGGAGCACACTTGCGCCCGCAGACAACCTCGCGCGGTGTGGGTGTGTTGTTCGCGCTGGATCACATCACTCCGTGGCGGCAGGCCCCGGCATGGCAGGCGCTCGCGGAGCAGTCGTTTCCAGAAAGACTTGCAGTGCTCGAAGATGTGAAGCAGCGCCGGGCGCTGCTTGCCGATGCCGAAGCGCATCCGTCACAGCTCGATCTGTCCCAGACCTACATCCTCCTCGATGGCGCCGTGCACTATGGGCACATTCGTGAGAACTCGCTTTTGGGATATGCGGAAAGCCACAATCAGACCGTCGCCGAGGCGTTCATCGAACTCAACCGCCAACACAACGGGCGGGTAGTGCTGTATTACCCGGCGCTGAACCAGAACATGTCGGCTATCGAAGAGATGCTGAATCACCCGACGGTGGTGATGGGGCTTGGGGATTCCGGTGCCCACGTCGGCCAGATCATGGACGCGAGCTCGCCAAGCTGGCTACTGGCTTACTGGGTGAGAGAGAAAGGCGCGATGACCATCGAGCAGGCAATCCGGGGCTGGACGACTGAGACGGCCGAGCTATTCGGAATCACGGATCGTGGCGTTCTTCGCCCTGGTGCCTATGCCGATGTGAACGTGATCGATTTCGATAACATCTCGCTGGGACTACCGGAATATCGATTGGATTTTCCAGAGCAGGCTGGCCGTTACGTGCAAACGGCGACGGGTTATGACTACACGCTGGTAAACGGGCAAATTTTCATGAAAAACGGCGAGCCCACCGGCGTACTGGCAGGCAAGACTCTGCGTGCCTGACAAAGCCGCGACCATAGCCGAGGGGCTACGTTCGCAAATTGAGACCTGCGCTGACGAGATCGATGAAACGCGAAAATTGCCGGATGAGCTCGTGGCAACGCTCAAGCAGGCGGGCGCCTTTCGCCTGTTGATCCCCAGATCCCTTGGCGGATTGGAAACGCCGCTCCCCGAGTTTTTAGATACCGTACAAATTTATGCCGAAGCCGATGCCAGCACCGCCTGGTGCATCACCCAGGGAGCGGTGATTGGAACGATAACGGGGTGGTTAGAACCCGAGGCGGCAGAAGTGATCTGGCAAGACCCCGATGCGGCGATCGCCAACGGCCCACCGGGGAAATGTGTCGCCAGAGATTGTGGTGACCACCACCGATTGACGGGACGCTGGGGATTTTCCAGCGGTTGCCGGCATGCCACCTGGATGATCGGCGTGGCGCCCCTCGACGACAAATCCGGTTGGGTGTCGGCGTTTTTCCCCGTGGATGTCCCCACCTTTCACGATACCTGGCAGGTCCAGGGATTACGCGGCACGGGCAGCTTCGAGTTTTCGGTTGAGGAGCTGAAGGTGGAACGGCGTTGGGTGGCAAATATTGCTAAGCCGGCGAATCATGACGGCCCGTTTTACAGAATTCCCACGGGTCTGGTTTTTGCGGTCAGCTTTGCGTCGGTGGCGCTGGGTGTTGCACGAGCCGGTCTGGATGCGACCTTCGCAATCGCCCAGGGCAAGGTCCCGAGGTTCACATCGACCTCGCTCAAAAACGATGGCGATGTGCAGAAGATGATGGGTGAGGCGGAGATCCGCTGGCGAGCTGGACGTGCGTTTCTGCACGACACGGTTAGTAAGGTTTGGCAGGCGCTGGCTTCACAGGATCGCATCAGCAAGGAACAGCGTATCGCTTTGCGGATGGCGGGTACCCATGTAATCCGGGAAGCCGCCGTGGTGCTGGATTTCGCCTATACGGTGATGGGATCAACCAGTATCTATCAGAACAACCCTCTGCAACGACGCTTTCAGGACCTGCACGTGATCACTCAACATGTGCAAGCTCGACTCAGCCACTATGGATATGTAGGACGACACTTTCTTGGTCACGATTACGAGCCGGGACCACTGAGCTAGTTCTTCAATTAACCCAGAGCTTTCTTTAACCGCTTGGCATTCGCCTCGAACGCCTGCCAGTGCTTGTCAAAACGGTTGCGCAATCGTGCGGCCGTGTCGCGCTCCAATCGGGCGAGCTTCTTGAACGTTTTCGATTCGGCGGGGTGCAGTTCGGACTTGTTGCGATAGCTGTCGAGCTGGTCCCGGGCGACCCAGGCGTCCTGGTGCCGACCGAGGGTTACCTGCAACTTTATGAGGGATTTACCTACCCGTTTGATGAAACGCTTTGGCACACCCAGATGTTCAATCTGATAACGCAACCGTTTTACCTCGATGCGCAGGTCGTGCAGGGCTTGGGGGGGTGATTCTTGGGTGATTGACGCCCCGTCTTTCAGAACCTTTTTCAGCTGTGGTTTAACAAAGGCACGGCCCGCGTCTCCCACGCGCAGCAACCGCTGACGTCCCGACGGGGACCGATTCTGATCGAGTAGGATGTCGTAATCGGTGAGGAGTTTCGTGTACTTAGAACTCTCGAGGAATTCGATGAGCTGGCGATGCGCTTTCCACCTTCTATCTTGTAAATGGCGCCGGTACGCGCCCAGTGCGTTGTGCCGATCGTATGGTAGCTTCTGCCGATAACCCTCCAGACGATCCAGGTGTACGTCGATATCGCGAACGCGGCCGAGCACTCGACTTAAACCCTGCATATCCTTGCCTAAGTTCACTTTCGGCAGTACGGGTGTAAAAATATCGAGCGCAGCCCGTATGCGCCGCGTGACCACCCTGAGGTCATGCACACTCTCGGGGTGAATCGCTTCGAATGCGAACGGCTCGTAAGCCTTGAGCAGTTCTAACTGGATTGTCAGAAATCGCCGACCGACATCCAGCCACCGTGAATCCGCATTGGCGACAGGCTTGATTTGCCGTCGTTCCTGAGGAGCGCACGCTGCTGCAAACAGACCACGCTGGAACTTACCGAGCCGTGCCATCACCAGACTGGGTTGCTCACGAACGATCGATAAGAGATGGACCAGGAATTTGCTGCTGCCCTGCTGCAACTCGAACTCGAGTTCGGCAAAACGCAGTGTATGTTCCGCCTCGATACAAACGCGGTCGAGGGAAAGCTCGATGATGTCGCCCGGGTAATCGGGGTGCGTTAGCAGGTAGCGAGTACGTCGGTTGTTCAGAACGAACAGTTCATTGAAGGTGCCTCGATGGCTGCCAAGCAACTCATCGAGTTGTGCCGCCACCGGTCCCGGCGAGGGATGATTTACTTGCGTCTTCTGCGCCGGTTGTTCAATTTCACGACGTTCGAAGAGCGCGCCACGACCACTACCCAGTTGCTTGAGTGTCAGGGTTTTCTTACCGTCCGCGTCGCGCAACCGATATGTCCAACCTGTGCGATGCAAACACCAGTTTTTGGTGTCCAGGTAGCGATCCTGGACCTGTACTTTGCCCTTCGGCCGAATCCGGTAACCCGCCCAGCTTAACTCCTGAATAACACGACGCAGCACACGCTGCGGGCGCTTGCCTGCCGCGATGAGGAATTTCGCTTCAAGTTCTTGTACTGCTTGCACTATTTGCCCTAGGAGGAGGGAGGCCCTAACCCTTGTCGATGGATTATGACTCGTTGACCTCAACCTGTCATGGCGCGTTTGCACGGCCGCTACGCCCGTATTGCGCCCGCGCTACGCTCGTGTTGCACTCGCGTTACGCCCGTGTTGCACTCGCGCTACGCTCGTGTTGAATTAACCTTTCAATCGAGTCATGGTGTCGTGCTCGACGAGTCACACCAAAACGGCCAGACAAAGGAGTAAAGGAATACGGTATGAAAGTACGCGCCGACTTCGCCGAAACCGTTTACGTCACACCGGAGACCTGGCGCTGGCAGCCGTCTCCCGAGTCAGGTGTGGAGCGGGTGATGCTGGACCGAGTTGGCGAAGAAGTGGCTGTTGCGACGAGTTTTGTGCGTTATGCGGAACATTCGAAATTCCTGCCCCATAAACACGATCTGGGTGAGGAGTTCATCGTTCTCGAAGGAGAGTTCGGCGATGAGCATGGGCGTTATCCGCCATTGAGCTATGTGCGTAACCCGCCCGGAACTGCGCACGCGCCGTTCAGCGATCCGGGTTGTCTCATCTTCGTAAAACTACGGCAGTTTTCCCTCGGTGACAGTCGTCAATTTGTCGAGCGCATCGTTGATGAGCCAGTCGAGGTGGGATGGCAAACGTCGCAGTTACATACCCACGAAGGGGAACTGGTAGAGAGTATTAGCTGCGCCGGTGAACTGGAAGTTGAACTTCCCACCACGGAGTTCATCCGGGAACTACTGGTTTTGAGTGGGCGCATCGAATGGCAGGGGCAGGTGTTTGACCGCCTCGGCTGGATTCGGCTGGCGCCGGAATCGGTGGCGGTCTTCAAAACCCTCGAGCCAAGCCTCGTCTTCACCAAAACACGACCATTATTTACCGACTGAAGGATCCTGCCGGTCAACTTGAGGGATTGGAACCCGAAATCCCGCGCATAGAAGGTGATGTGGGGTCAGGTAGGTCATTCATTGACAGTAAAAAGGTAGCGAGTAAGATACGCCCCCTTGACTTGCCCTAGGGTGTTTAGCTCAGTTGGGAGAGCGACGGCCTTACAAGCCGTAGGTCGCAGGTTCGACCCCTGCAACACCCACCAATTGTCGGGTATTCGAGAAACGGAGCGGTAGTTCAGTTGGTTAGAATATCGGCCTGTCACGCCGAGGGTCGCGGGTTCGAGTCCCGTCCGCTCCGCCATTTATCTCTTTATAAATCAATAATTTAACTATTTTTCCTTCAGGTGGTGTGCAGTTTTGTGT
>SMUZ01000429.1_pt1 | contig 33965 bp, 29 predicted proteins | sample 2456421 | NCBI WGS metagenome assembly SMUZ01 (sample SAMN11095932, study PRJNA526329) | marine sediment metagenome | biome: Marine sediment; feature: Surficial sediment; material: Deep marine sediment; isolation source: Hadal surficial sediment | place: Pacific Ocean | collected 2014-11 | depth... | reverse complement strand
TTATTCATTTTTTAAAAAGGGAGGCCGTCATGTTTCATCGTTGGATTATTTTTGTTTGTTTTTCATTTGTTCTGCTATTACCCGCCCGTATTTTTCCCCAAACAGGTAAACTAAGCGGTTACGTTCTTGATCATTATTCAGGAAAAGCGTTGCCCGGTACCAATATCGTTATAAAGGAAAAAAATATCGGAGTTGCAGTGGATAATAATGGGTTTTTCATTCTAAACCAAGTTCCTGTCGGTAAAAATGTTGTGGAAATTAGCCGCATCGGATTTGGCTCGATTACTCAAGAAATTGAGATAGGAAATGGTCAAACAGTTATCCTGAATTTCCGCTTAAAGGCAGAAGTGGTTAGATTTAGTGAAGTGTTAGTCACAGCGACTCGGGAAAATGCGTTGCAGAATGAAGTAGCGGTCGCTACCGAAGTTATTTCACGTTTAGAACTTCAAGAGAGCCATTCTCAAAATATCGGGGAGGTTCTTGAGTTTGCAACCGGCGTTTTTGTTAAGAATTACGGTCACATCGGTGCACTAAAAACTGCTTCGATTCGCGGAGCCAGCGAAAATCAGATCCTCATTCTTCTCGATGGACAGCGCTTGAATCTGGCCCAGGGCACTGCTCCGGATTTAAGTGATATTCCATTGCAAGCCATTGAGCGTGTCGAAATCATTCGTGGTGGCAATTCCGCTCTTTATGGCACGGATGCGGTTGGCGGCGTTGTTAATTTGATCACTCGTTCAAACACGGAAAGCAAGCCGTTATCGGGTCAAGTTACAACGACTGCAGGATCTTTTGGGACACGGGTACTTGAAGCAAATTTCGGCCAGAAATTGAATAAGTTTGACTATTTTTTGGCTCATACTTACATCAGCAGCGATGGAGATTTCAGCATTGAAGATTCGCAAGGCAGGTCAGTAAAAAGAACGAACAACGAACTGACTTTGAATGATACGTTTTTTAAAGTTAGATATACCCCAAATTCTGCCAGTCAAATCAGTGGGTTCGTTCAGATTCATGATGCCGACCGAGGCGCACCAGGCCCAACAAGTTTTCCGTCCGAGACAGCTATCCAAAAAGATAAATCGTGGAAGTACAATTTATTCTACCGGCAACAATTTGCTGCAAGGCTTGGCCTAAAAGCCCAAACCTATTTCTATAAATTCAAACAAAATTTTGACGATCCGAATCCAGCTTTTCCTTTCTCAAGTGAACATAAAAATGATGTCTTAGGATTTAATTTTCAATCAAATTGGCGAGCATCAAATTCAAACGAGATCACGGGAGGTTATGAATTTCGGCAAGACAAAATTAACAGTACAGATGTTGCTTTGCAAAAGCGCAGTAACCACAGTGTTTTTTTACAGGATCAAATTCGGTCTTCATTAAAACAAAATTTCGAAATTACTCTCGTGCCTGCACTGAGGTGGGATAAATTTTCTGATCTCGATGAGCAGATCAGTCCCAAGATGGGATTCTCACTTAGATACCTAGCCGGGTTTCAGTTGAATCTTAGAGGCAATTGGGGAAAGTCTTTCCGTGCGCCTTCTTTTAACGATCTTTACTGGCCTGCCGGTCCTTTTGCCGTAGGTAATCCCGATTTAAAACCTGAAAAAGGAATCGGTTATGATTTAGGGTTCCTGCTAAATTTAAAAAGAACCGGGTATTGGGCTTTTGAAGTAAACTATTTCAATTCGAACTTGGAGAATTTAATTATCTGGGGGCCGGATGCGAACTTTGTATTTAGTCCGGAAAACGTGCAAGAGGCGAGCATCAAGGGGTTTGAATCGAGACTAAGCTACAGTGATCCAAATGATATCGCCCATCTGAATTTAGATTATACTTATCTCGATGCCGAGGATGCGGTGAACAATAATCAGTTGATTTATCGACCCAAGCATCAACTAAAGGCTGAATTGATTGTGAGTATCAAGCAAATTCGAGTGAAAGGTGGGTTTAGATTCCTAGGGAAAAGATTTACTAACGCCGATAACTCAAGCTTGCTAGACTCGCATAGTTTAGTTGATATTGGAGCCGCTTGGAATCAACCTTTTAATGTTGGTAATTTCAAGATTAAGATAGCAATGCGGAACATCTTTGATAAACAAATAAAAGTTATTGACGGTTTTCCTGCACCCGGACGTGAACTGCGATCCAGTGTGGGTTTTACATTCTAAAATGTTTCAGGGGTTTCCCAAAAATGAACTTTAAGTAAAGTAGGGTATCGCAGTGGCTTCCGACACTGCGATACTTGAGCCGGTGGCTGAGGCCACCGGCCTACCCGCTTGCATTTAAGATTTATCTCAACAAAAACACAAAATGAAAATCGTTTCGCTCTTACCCAGTGCAACCGAAATTGTTTATGCGCTTGGCTTAGGTGAGCAGCTTTTGGCGGTCACACACGAATGTGACTATCCGTCTGGAGCCACCGAGAAGCCGGTAATTACTTCAAGTGTTTTAGAGCATTCGCATAGTTCGAGTCTACAAATACACAAAGGCATTACCGGCTTGGTTCATGAAGGGAAAAGCATTTACCATTTGAATGAAAAACTGCTTGCTGAAATTAAACCGGATTTGATTTTGACACAAGAACTATGTGATGTTTGTGCAGTTTCTTATAACATTGTCTTTGAGGCAGCAAAAATTTTGGAGGGCGATGAGGAAATTATTTCTCTGGAACCGCATTTTTTTCGAGATATTTTGTCAAACATTTTGCTGGTTGGAGAAAAGACAGGAAAGAATCAGCAAGCTAAACAGTTAATTGAATCGTTTGAGCAAAGAATTGCTTTTGTAGAGGATAAAACCAACGAACTAACTGCTCCCCGCAAAGTTTATTGCATGGAATGGATCGATCCGCCGTTTGCTGCCGGCCACTGGATTTCCGAAATGGTATCGATTGCCGGCGGCAGAGAAGAGTTGGCCGTTAAGGGAAAGCCATCCGTGCAAATTGAGTGGCAAGATGTGGTTGTTTACGCCCCGGAGATTCTTGTTTTCATGCCCTGCGGGTTTGGTTTAGAAAAATCGATTGCAGAAGCAAAGCAGGTTCAAAGTTGGCCGGGCTGGTCAGATCTCCCTGCTGTGCAAAAAGATCAAGTTTATGCGGTAGACGGCTCCTCATTTTTTAACCGGCCGGGTCCAAGGCTAGTCGATGGCCTCGAAATTCTTGCTCAAATACTCAATCCGGAGATTTTTTCTTCTATTTCACAGCAGCAAAATTACCAAAAAATACCTTTCGCCTGATAACCGTTCATATGTTTGGATTTCTACCATTTAATCTGCGTAAATTATACCCTAAAATTATTGAATCAACTCAGTTAGAACATAAGCAGGTAATTGTGATAGTATATAGGATTAAAAAACCGGCTCCTTTTTGACTAACGTATTTTTTACATGCAAAATGTTACTATACTTTAACTGCGTTTCAACAAATATTACTTGACTATCAAGTTTATAAATTGTATTTTTTTGGTAAAAGTGAACGGTTTCTGACCACCTCGATTACGATTTCAAATTGTTTTATTACCTATAAATTTGAAAAAAACTTCAATGAAAAACCGGTTGAATTGTTTGACTGTGAACTTATTTCTTTTTTTTAGGAGTGAGTTGTTTAAAGATGAGGATGAGTGAACCCACCGAAATTGTCCAACACGGTTACTATGTTAGTCCCAAGCGCTGCAGAAAATTCAAAACCTACTGACTATTTCAAAATTTAACTAAAAAAGTGAGCACAAGCGAGCATGCCTAGCAGCAGGATACTGGTTGTCGATGATGTCCCGGTAAATATTCAATTACTCGTTACCTATCTTGCTGCTGAAGGCTATGATGTCGTTTCGGCCAAAGATGGGTACGATGCGATGAAAGCGGTTAAGGAGCATCAGCCGGATTTGATTTTACTCGATGTTATGATGCCCAAAATGAATGGCTTTAAAGTCTGCGAAGTAATTAAATCTGATGACGCTACTAAATTTATTCCGGTGATTCTGGTGACGGCGCTTAACGAATTGGAAGATAAAGTTAAAGGCATGAATTCCGGAGCTGATGACTTTTTGGCCAAACCGTTTAACAAATTAGAACTGCTTGTTAGAGTCCGTTCGCTATTGCGGATTAAGCATTTGCACGACGAGCTTCAGGAAAAAGTTATTGAGCTGCAAAGAACAAAAGAAGAATTGCGTCAGCTTGCTATTACAGATGGATTGACCGGTTTATATAATTATCGTTACTTCAAAGAGCAGTTGCTGCAGGAGTTAAAACGGGCGCAACGGCACAGTTTGAACATATCCGTTGTGATGATCGACATTGATCACTTTAAACAATATAATGATAAAAATGGCCACCCTGCCGGCGACGTTGTCCTGAAAGACATTGCGCGATTACTTAGAGACAATATTCGAAATATTGACCTGGCAGCAAGGTATGGCGGTGAAGAATTTTCCCTCATTCTCATTGAAACTGATAAACCGTCGGCAAAAATTGTATCTGAAAAAATAAGAAAACTTGTCGAAGACTATGGTTTTGCTTATGAAAGTTCTCAGCCGGACGGTAAGCTGACCATAAGTACCGGTGTTGCAACATTCCCGGAAGACGGCGAAGATTTCGATACTTTGGTCAGTAAAGCAGATCAACGATTATATCGTGCCAAAGAGGCGGGCAGGAACCTTATTTTTGTAGATTCATAGAGAGGTTGATGAAATTTCCATTTATAAAAAGACCTTCGATTTTTAAGAAGTTATTTCTTTTAACATTTCTTGTTGCTGCAGTTCCAATTGGATTGTCCTGGATTTATTTTATCTACGTGGGCACCGCCCTGGACAGCCAGGTTGATTTGCCCTTTGTCTATTACGGACTATTTATGTTGACTCTGTGTTTGGCTGTCATTGGCGCTTATTACTTTAGCAGGCAAATCAGCCGTCCTATTACTCAGTTCAAAAATAGTGCCCTTGAAATTGCTCGCGGTAATTTCGACCATAAAATTTCAATAGATTCTGATGACGAAATAGGCAAACTGGCCAAAATTTTTGATTATATGACCGAGGAATTTCGCAAGCAGCATATTCAGGGAAGTCTGTCTCAGAAAAAGCAAATTGAGACGATTCTTCAGGAAATCGGGGATGGGGTTATTGTTACGGATGCGAATAATAAGATCCTGCGAATCAATTCAGTTGCAATTAAGTGGTTTAATTTGGATGAAAATAGCGAAAAAAAACCTCTTCGGGATTTAATTGAAGACGAAACATTGGTTAAATGTATAGATGAAATTGGCAGAAATAGGAAAAAGAAAAGTGCAACCATCGAGATAACTACGTTACCGCTGGGTGAAACTAAACCCATAATTCTGCAAGCGTTGGCTTCCCGAATTGAAGACGACGAGGGCGTCGGAGCAGAAATGAATAACACGGAAGGGCTGATTGGTGTGGCGACGATTTTTCGGGATATTACCCGGGAAAAAGAAATAGATCGTTTAAAGACCGAATTGGTCTCTCTGGTTGCACATGAGCTCAGATCCCCGCTCACTTGTATTTCCGGCTTTAGTGAATTGCTCCTGGATGAAACCATCACCCGCGATCAATCCAAGGAATATGCTTCCATTATCCTTAAGGAATCAAATCGTTTAAGTGAGCTGATAAACAAGTTTCTGGATATTTCAAAAATTGAGGCTGGAAAAAGCCAGATTAGAAAAACTCCCGTCGATATAAAGATGCTGGTTGAAAAAGTACTGGATTTTAATTCTCAATTGGCTGACAGAAAGAAAATTAGTGTTACTTTAGAAGTGCCGTCGGAGGTCACGACGATTTACATCGATCGGGATATGATGGAACAAGCAATTTTGAATGTATATTCAAATGCAATTAAATACAGCGCTGAAAAAGCCCACGTGACCGTACGGATCACTGAAAGTGAAGAGGAAATCCAAATCGGTATTGAAGATACTGGATTTGGTATTTCGGAGGAGTCGCTCCCACATATTTTTGACAAATTTTATAGAATCACCGATGACGAAAAAGTTCGAGATATCGCTGGCTCCGGATTAGGACTTTCATTAGTTAAGGAAATTGTAGAAATACACGGGGGTCTAATTAGGGTTAAGAGCAAGGTGGGTCAGGGGTCAACATTTACCGTCATTCTTCCCAAAAACAAACAAATGACAGAAGAGGAAAATATTGCTGAGCAGATGGCTGGTTAACATAACTCAGGTGTTTATTTAGCGCCGCGCCCATGGATAATAACAAAAAGATAATTCTACTTGTGGATGATGGTCCTGATATGCTTGAAATTGGCGGCATTATTGTTAAGCGAGCCGGATATGGGTGCATCCCCGCTATGTCCGGAGAAGAGGGATTGGCCTCTCTAATCCAAAACAAGCCGGATCTGGTCATACTGGATTATATGATGCCTAACATGAATGGGTTTGAGTTTTTCCAGCAACTCAGGCAAAATTCAAAATACAAAATTGTGCGGGATACGCCAGTTATTCTATTAACGGCTGCTTCTGAGAAAGAGACAGAACGACAGAAGTTGTTCGAGTTAGGATTAAGCAATTTCCTATTGAAACCTTTTGGCAATCGCGAGTTGCTAAATATTATCGATAATGTCTTAATTCAACATGAGCTACGTTTAAAAAATAAGGAGTTGCAAGAGCAGGTTAAGCGCATAGAATACAAATACCAGGACTTGATTGAGAATGCTAGTGATTTAATCTTCACTTTAGATGTGCAGGCGAAGTTTGTTTTCATCAACAGACGCATGGTCACAATTTGTAAAAAACATAGAGAAGATTGGATCGACAAGAGTTTTTTTGATATTATTGTTGTCGAGGATCGGGAAGAGGCCGCAGCGAAAGTAAAGAAAACCATAGAAGGTCGGTCAAGAATTTTTGAAGTTCGGATTAAAAGCGAAAAGGGCAAATATATTTACCTTTCCATTAACATAAATCCAATATTCGAAAAGGGAGAAATTGTAGGATGTGTCGGTATTGCTCGGGATATCACCGAAAAGAAACAGCTAGGCCAGGAAATTGTTGAATTAAAAAATTTCAATGAGAGCATAATACAAAGTATAAGTTCAGGTTTAATTACAGTTGATCTGCATCATAAGATAACCTCTTTTAACCACAGTGCTGAAGAAGTGTTGGGATATCCGGAAATTGAGGTCATTGGCAAACCCTTAAATGAAGTTTTTGCAAAGGAAGATTGCGAAAAATTACTGTCAAACATGGATGAGCCGGATAGAGAGCTTTTGAACCGTGAGATGCCGCTGACTGCCAAAGACGGCAATCGGGTTTATATCGGTTTTACCGTTACGCCAAGAATCGACACGCAAAATCGGCGGGTTGGCTCGATAATTTCTTTTAAGGACATTACGCAAATAAAACAGATGCAGGTCGAAGTTCAGAGGATGGATAGGTTGGCATCTATGGGGGTTCTGGCTTCAGGAATTGCCCATGAAATCAGAAACCCTCTCGCCGGTATCAAAACTATCGCCCAAACATTAGAGGAAGATATCGAGCCCGATGATTCCCGTCGTGAATATGTCTCCCGTATTGTTCGGCAAGTCAACCGGATGGATGATTTACTTAAGACAATCTTTTCTTATGCAAAACCCCGCCAGCCAAAAAGAAATTTGCACCGGTTCCAGGAAATAGTACAGGAAGTTGTTGCTTTATTGGAGAATCGAATGCGGGCACAATCTGTTAAATACATTGAAGCCTATCATTCTGATTTGCCCTTGGTTCATGTTGATTTTCATCAATTAGAACAGGTATTTGTAAATTTGTTTCTAAATGCCTTAGATGCCATGCCCAAAGGGGGCGAGTTAAAGCTCGAGGCCTATCCAAAAATAACGACGCTATGCCGTGTCGATCGGCGTGGGCGTTCTTTCTCGGTTCAAAACAAGAGCTCTCTGTACACCGAGGTCAGCATAACCGATACCGGAGAGGGAATTGATTCGAGTAACCTGAATTCGATTTTCAATCCATTTTTCACCACCAAACCTCAGGGCTCTGGTTTGGGGTTGTCAATTGTTTATAGAATTATGTCGGAACATCAAGGAGATATCCAGGTAGGCACCACCACAAATAACGGTACGACATTTAAGCTCCTGTTATCTACGGAGGGAGAAGATTTATGTATAACGGAAACATACTAATAGTCGAAGATAACGAAGATTTAGGCCTAACTCTGGCTGACGTTTTGAGAAAAGAAAGCAACAAAGTCAGCATTGCCTTAACCGGCGAGCATGCTTTGTCTGTCCTTCAAAAAGAGATAGTCAACTTGGTTCTTTTGGATATTAAACTTCCCGACATTAATGGTATAGAGCTGCTTCAAAAAATCAAAGAGAAGGACCCGGATATTCTGGTAATTATGATAACTGCACTAACCGACGCTAAGCCCGCGATAGACGCCATGAAAATGGGCGCCTATGATTATTTGATGAAGCCGTTTGAATTGGATGAGCTTAAGATCGATGTGGCAAAAGCTCTGGAGACTCAGGATCTCAAAAGAGAGGTGACCCGACTCAAGAGCCAGCGCAAAGAGGCATTTCCAGACAATGAGCTTTTTGGAGAAACGAAACCGATACGCGAACTCAAGAAGCTGATTCATATCGTCGCATCAACACCGAAGACCTCTGTTTTGATTCAAGGTGAAAGCGGCACGGGAAAAGAGCTGGTTGCAAATGCTATTCATAACTGGAGCCATCGTAAAGATAAGCCGCTGGTTAAAATTAATTGCAGCGCGATTCCGGAAACTCTTCTGGAGAGCGAGCTGTTTGGTCATGAAAGGGGTTCGTTTACTGATGCCAAAACTCTCAAAAAAGGCATCTTTGAAATGGCCAACAACGGCACGATTTTTTTAGATGAAATTTCCAGCATGCAGATGTCCATTCAACCGAAACTTTTGCGTGTACTCGAAACCCAGTCTTTTCGGAGAATCGGCGGGACTTCAGACATCCAGATCGACGTGAGAATAATTGCCGCCACAAATAGAAATCTTGAAGATTGCATTGAGAAGCAGATTTTCAGGGAAGATTTATATTACCGACTGAAAGTGATGGTCATAAACATTCCACCGTTGCGGGAAAGGCAGGACGATGTCATTCCGTTAGCTATGTTGTTTATTGAGCGAAACAACAAAGAAATTGTCAAAGATATAAAAGGCATCTCTACCGAAACTCAGGAGCGCATGCTGAAATACAACTGGCCAGGCAATGTTCGGGAACTTAAAAATGTGATCGAAAGAGCGGTTATTTTATGTAGCGAGGATAAACTCCAGTTAGACCATCTGCCGGAACTGCGAGATGGCGTTTCGAGACTAGGACTTTCCAAGGAATTTTCTTCGTTTTCAAGCGACGACGACTCCTTAGAAGCAATGGAGAAACAGCATATTTTTAGAATGCTGGAAAAATATAACGGCAACAAGTCTCAAACTGCCCGAAACCTGAGCATCTCTCGTTCAACTCTTCGCGAGAAAATGAAAAACTACGGCATCGCTTGATTGGATTGGCCTAAAATCGACCATCTGCTTGAGATTTCTTCAGCTTTTTTACCTTCCTAAATCTTCTATTTTTTTATTCTTATTAAGCATTTCGAGAGTTGTAAAAATTTCTTATTGAGTTAAGGTTTTGATTTTCTTTGACGAAACTATTTTGAGAGGTTTTCTCTCTATAAACTTTGAGCGAAAACAGCTCAACACGTAAAAAATGGTACGGCCTTTGCTTTAATGATGCCAAAATAAGTTTATTAGAAATGACCAACTAAAGGAATGTTATGGGAGAGGTTATCGCCATTTCCAGCCAGAAAGGTGGTGTTGGCAAAACGACAACAGCAGTAAATTTAGGCGCAAGTCTGGCCCATCTGGGGCATCGTGTCTTATTGATCGATATGGATCCCCAGGGAAGTGTTTCGGCAAGTTTCGGTCACAATCGTTATGATATCGTCGCCGGAATTATAGACATTTTTATTGAAGAGGTTCCAGTTTCAAAAGCAATTCATTCGACCGGGCAAGATAATTTTGATTTTATCCCCACAAATTTATGGGCAGATGAAAGCGAAAAGAGAAAGTTAATTGGAATTGCTCCGAAAATACAATTAAAAAAGGTTTTGGAACCCATTAAAGAAGACTACGATTTTATTCTGATTGATTGTCCGCCGTCTGTCGGAAATTTGACTTTTAATGCCCTGACAGCGGCCGACTCGATAATTATTCCAATCCAGTGCGAATACTACGCTCTCAAAGCTCTGGGACGCTTCCTGAAGCTCACCAGAATTATTAAAAATGAGTTGAATCCAAATTTAAGATACCGCGGTTTTTTGTTGACTATGGTGGATATACGAAATAAGCTCACTAATATAGTAATCGAAAAAATCCGGTGTACATTGCAGGGATTGGTTTTTGATACCATGATTCCAAGAAACATTAGGTTGGCCGAAGTTCCTTACCGCGGCGGTGCTGTGATAACCTTTGACAAAAGCTGCAAGGGTGCACAAAGCTATTTAGATTTAGCGAACGAGGTCCTCGACCGCAAAGTAAGAACCGTGGTAACCGCTGAAGAGTTTGAGAAAATAAACGTTGCAGAGGGAGTCTAATATTGCCTACGATTCTTTTAGTTGAAGATGATACTAACACTCGTTTTGGACTTGCAGAGATTTTAACAAGTGAAGGCTACGACGTCGTATTAGCGGAGGATGCTGAGGAAGCCCTTGAAAAGGTAGACTGGGAAACCGACTTGCTATTATCAGATTTACAACTTCCCGGCATCTCTGGTTTGGCGTTGTGGAATCAAGCGAGGCAGCGGTACCCGGAGTTGGTTTCAATCATTATGACTGCATTTAACACTCCCGAAAATAAATTGCAAGCGGAGGATTCAGGGGTTTTCTCTTTTCTCAACAAGCCTTTGAATATTGATCAGTTGTTATCAGCAATAGAGAACGCACTGCTTCAAAATAAATTAAATGCGGGACATATTTTGATAAAGGCACTGTGATTTGAATCGTGATTCATTTGAGTTCTTTTTAAATCGGAAGGAGGTAACGGTTTTGATAGTTTCATTTTTGGTTTCTATGTTTAAGAAGGCTTTATTTATGGGTCTCATGGTTTTGATGTTCGTATCAGTGATGAGTTTTACCCACAATAATAGCTTAAAACTGCAGAAGGAACGCGAGACGCTCAGCGAAATCACGCGCAAGGTGCTGAACTGTCAAGGGACTGTCAAGACAGAAAGTTTCCGAAAAAATGCCATCAACAAAATTATTGGCATCATTGACAGATATAATCGCACAATGAGTAGCAGCTTGAAATATGACATTGCCAGAGAAATCCAAAACATGAGTGTTAAATATTCAAATTTGGATATCAATCTCATTTGTGCAACCATTACTCATGAAAGCGCGCGAAGTTGGCGGCCGGAAGTGGTGTCCCCGGCAGGAGCTTTGGGGTTGATGCAAATTATGCCATATACCGGGAAACATCTTGTCAAGCATGAAGGGATTAAGTGGACGTCTTCTAAGGAAGTTCTATTTAACCCGATTACCAATATAAGAATAGGCTGCCGTTATCTTTCCATGTTGGTTGAGCTTTACAATGTTGATGGCGGCCTTGCGGCCTATAACGGCGGGCCAAGACGAGCCAAAAAATGGATTACCAGCGGGCGCAATTATGACGTTTTGCTGGAAGAAACCCGGTATTATGTACCCGCAGTTTTGGAATTATACGATCATTATAAAAGCAGAACTTTGTTAGATTAGGTTTAAGTTAAGATATGCCAGTAAAACCGAACGAGTTGTCAATAGATCATTTTCGTACCGAGCTGATAAATCGTTTTTTTCATTCTGAGAGTTACTTTTTACATTGTTTTGGCCACCACCTTCAGGCTTTCCTGGATGAGGGAGGCAACTCAAACAAGAATGAGTATCTGCTCGTCGGAAATTTGATGGATAAACTCGTCGCTTCTCAGAATGTCACTTCCGAATTCGAATCAATTTTAGCGCTGCAAGGTTTTGAAGAGTTCAAGGAAAGGCTCTCAAATGGAATTCAATACCTCTACGAGTCCGACCTGGAACCTGAAAAAATGAAAATCGAGATCGAGAGTCTGGCGCAATCGATGTTCGGCAGTGCAGTAGCTGCTTTTCAAAATGAAGAAAGCAATCATGAAATAAAAAGCCTGCTTGGGATTAATCTCATACCGGCAGATAGTGTAGATGTGTTAGAGTTACAGGAGCCATCTTCTGAAGGACCAGGATTAACGGAGTCAGAATTCTCAATGGAAGAGACAGACGGCATGGATGCCATTCCTCGGAACCAATTTGAAGAAAAGGATTTTCTTCTACCTGTGGATGAGGGCAAGGACGCGAACCCTGATGAACTGGAAGTTGGTTTGGTTGAAGAAGATGGCTCTCGTAACTCTGCCCATGACGATGTTATCCTGATTAATAGTGAAGTAAGTCAGAAACCCGCAAGTGTTGATGAGGCCTTTCATTTGGCTGCGGGAAACCAAGTTAATGAATTACAGAATAAAATTGACCTTCTGAGCTCCGAGAACCCTAACAGCAACAGCTTGCAGAAGTGTGATGAAATTTTTGAAAATATTCTTTCCAGTTCGATGATTTGTGGTTTTGACGCGGTTGAAGAAGTCGCTGCGCAAGCAAGAAGATTTTTAGCGAACCTAAGCAGACAGTCAAATTTTGACGGCTGTCTTGCAATCTCACTGCTGACAGAAACAGTCAGCGTTCTTAAGATGATTTTGGAAAACGACCCGGATAACGTTGACGAACAAGCAATTTCGAATCTTTCTCAAAACCTTCTGAACCCGAATACAGTTGTCCCGACCAAAGAAGACGCTTCCGTAGCGCCAAAACCAAATAAAGAAAAGAATGATGAGCCGGTTAATTCTGGGCACTCCAATCTTGATGAATTTAAACTACCTGGCGAGGATGAGATTTTTAGTTTAATTAGCGAAATATCTGGAAATAGTCCACTTCAACAAGGAGTGGATATGCCTCCGAAATCGTTACCAGAGCCAGAGCCTGAAATTAGTGCTGACGTCATGCAGGCTGAACCTGAGGACTTATTTTCAAGTTATAAGCAGCAGGCGGAGCTTTATTTTAAGGTAATTGAGCAAGCGCTGAATCTTCTTGAGGGGCAACCCGGCCATAAAACCGCTCTCAAAGATATTGAGCTTGCTTGCAAATCGCTCTACGAGCTTTTAATGAAAATGAACCTGGATTCCATCGCTAAAACACCTGCACTTATGTCCAAATTAATCAATAGCATAATAAGCAATAGATATTCGCTGTCCACACACGAGCATAGCTTAATCAAAAATTCACTCCAAGATTTTCATGATATTGCCAACGTAGTTGATACGGAAAGACGAGAGTTTAAGGAAAACCTCGCTTCACTACAATCTTTGAATTCAAAAATTAAAATGAGCCAATCTCCATTACCCGATGCCAGAACGATAGACAAATTTTAAAGAAGATAAAGTTTTATTCGCATTACATCATGATGATATGGTTAGTACAATGGCAAACAAAATTAAGACTGAAATAGATAAGCAACTGGAAGCAGTTCTCAGTTCACATAAAACCAAAATTCGTATTGTCGGTACAGGTGGGGGAGGAAACAACACGGTCACCCGGTTAGTTGAAGTCGGCATTAGTGAGGTTGACGTAATTGCCGTAAATACGGATGCCCAGGACTTGCTCTATGCCAAAGCTGATCACAAGGTTTTGATTGGCAAAAACATTACCCATGGCCTGGGAGCTGGCAGCGATCCTCAAAAAGGTGAAGATTCAGCGAAAGAAAACATTGAGGAACTGGAGGAAGTTCTCTCTGACAGCGATATGGTTTTTATCACCTGCGGACTGGGCGGGGGCACAGGAACAGGTTCAGCTCCGGTCATTGCTGAGATTTCCAAGAGATGTGGGGCACTGACCATAGCGGTGGTAACATTGCCATTTAGCGACGAAGGCGTTATTAGATGGGAAAATGCTCGAAAAGGCCTCGAACAGTTACAGAATAACGTTGATACGGTCATTGTCGTTCAGAACGACCTGCTATTAGATTTAGTTCCGGATATGCCCCTGAATGCTGCTTTTAAATTTGCAGACGAAATTTTAGTGAATGCGGTTCAAGGAATCACCGAGCTGGTGACCGAGAAGGGCCTGGTAAATCTGGACTTTGCCGATGTGAAAACCATCATGCAAGGCGGCGGACTTGCGATGATCGGTTTGGGAGAAACAGATTCGCAAGAAAACATCGAAGAAGCAGCCAAGAAAGCGCTGGAAAATCCGCTGCTAGATATCGATATTACTGGCGCCAAGAGCGCGTTGATTAATATAACCGGCGGTCAAGATATGTCTTTGAAGTCAGCGAAAACCATTATGAAGACAGTTGCCGAGCAATTAGATCCATCTGCGAAAATTATTTGGGGAACCCGAATCGACGAATCTATGGGGCAGTCCCTGAGAGTGATGCTCATCGTGACCTGCTTGAAATCCGGCCAACCCTCGACCTCTGGGAAGGAAACCCGGCGGAGCTTCGAAATAAGTGACGAAACGTCTTCCCAAGATGAAGCCGAAGAGGTTCAAGTGGTTGAAAATTCAGACACAGCTTCGCAGCATCCTTCCAAATCTCAAAAAGTATTTTCCGAAATTTTCATGGAAGAGACAGAAACGGACATTTCAGTCCTGGAAGAAGCGATTAATAACTTAGCTGTAGAAAGTGGTGAGAACGAGAAACATCTTAGTGACATTAGCACCTCTGCTTCATCTATTTACAGTTCATCTGAATTGTTTGATTATGACAAAATATCAGAGTTCGCAGAACTTTTGGGAGAAGTTACTAAAGATGCACTGAATGGTAAACTCAATCTTTCTGAAGACGTCATAGAATTATTTCAACAAATGCCTTCAGCGTTAAGAAGTGCCACGAAAGGAGATGGAAAAGACCTCGAAGAGATAAAGCAAAGTATTCTGAAGTTACTGGACTCGATTATTCAATCGCGCGACACCGATTCGGCTCCGGATTTTGAATCCACTGATGAAGAGCCTGAGATTCTTAATGAATCCGAAGCTCAGGAAGAGGAAGTTGAGGATCTTGAGCATACAAATGTTCGTGAAACGGTAAAATACTTTGATAAACTGCTTTAATTTCAGCTGCTAATATTGAAAGCATGAACTCGTCAAGTATGCAGGATTCCTCATTGCAAAAACCTTATGTTCGCAAGGTAATGCGAGGTTTAAAAAAGATAAGGATTGCCCTTGCCAGGGTTCATGACAACCCGAACAATCGCGATGCTTGTATTGAAATTCGGAACACAGCCCAATCAATTTCCGAACTTGCAATGATACATGGGTATCACGGCGTCGAAAGCATCGCGCGCAAGATTTATACCTCATTTAAGCGTTCCAAAATTAAATCAGATCCTGATTTTCTTTACAAAATCGAACTCGCTGTCAAAGGCATTCAACGTGTGGTGGGAATGGAAGACGGGATAGAGAGTAAATTGACCATTGAAAAGGTAACTCAGGGCGCGAAAGAGGTCTCTAAACAAATCTCAAGTCTCGATGAGCTTAGTGAAGAGCAGCGCCAAATGGTTGAATTGGAAAGTGACGCGAAACTTTTATTTGATATAAAAGAGAGCGATTTTTTAAACAATATTCCAGGTGTACCCATCTCAAAAAATATAAAAACCGATCTTAAGATCAACCCGAACCGGCAAGATACCTTCCTGAGCAGATAAATAAAATCGTCTCATAACACCTCCGACGCCAGCTTTTCAATCGAAAGGCTGGCTTTTTATTTGTAAGTCAATTATGGCTGTAGACCTATTTGACAGGTTCAACTTCGAATTTCTTTGAACTATCGTCTAACATTTAGAAAACGGTTGATTTTTTCACCGAAATTTATTAAAATGGCTTAACTAAAATCATATTTGGAGAATTTTGGAGACTAAATGCACAAAAAAGTTATTGGCGAAGCGTTAACTTTTGATGATGTTTTGCTGGTACCGGATTATTCCGAGGTTTTGCCCAAAGAAACAGATACCCAAAGCTGGTTAACTAAAACCATTCAACTAAATCTGCCTTTAGTTGCGGCGGCGATGGATACGGTAACAGAATCCGGGCTGGCGATTGCTCTCGCCCGTGAAGGAGGCATAGGGATTATTCATAAAAACATGTCGATTCAGCAGCAGGTAGAAGAAGTGGATCGCGTGAAACGCTCGGAAAGCGGCATGATTTACAACCCGATTACTTTAACACCGGTACACAAAGTTAAAGAAGCCATGTCGCTCATGAACCGGTATAAAATTTCAGGCATCCCCATTGTCGAAGGATCAAAATTGGTGGGCATTTTAACCAACCGCGATTTGAGATTTGAAATCGATACTGAATTGGAAATTAAACAGGTGATGACAAGCGGTAATTTAGTGACGGTTCCGGCCGGCACTACCTTAGAACAAGCTGAGAAGATTCTGCAAAAAAACCGCATTGAAAAACTCCCGGTGGTCGATGGCGATAATAATCTTAAAGGTTTAATCACCGTGAAAGACATCCAGAAAAAGCGCCTTTACCCAATGGCTGCGAAAGATGAGCACGGGCGGCTGCGAGTTGGCGCTGCTGTCGGTGTTGCAAACGATACTCTGGAACGAGTACAGGCGCTGGTTGACGTGCAGGTAGACGTTATTGCAATTGATACGGCTCACGGACATTCAAGAGGTGTGATTGAAACGGTAAAACGGGTCCGGCAGAAATATCCAAAAGTGCAAATTATAGCCGGGAACGTTGCGACAGGTGAAGGGGCGCGTGCTTTGATTCAAGCCGGGGCCAATGCTATAAAAGTTGGCATGGGACCGGGCGCAATTTGTACCACTCGCGTAGTTGCGGGCATTGGTATGCCGCAGATCACGGCAATTATGAATTGCGCCGAAGTCTGTCAAGAACATCAAATTCCCCTAATTTCAGATGGCGGGGTTAAACAGACCGGTGACATTCCGAAAGCGATCGCAGCGGGTGCGGACACAGTTATGATTGGTAACTTGTTTGCCGGGACCGAAGAGAGTCCTGGTGAAAAAATTTACTTAGGCGGCAGAAGTTTTAAACTTTACAGGGGTATGGGTTCTCTTTCCGCAATGCAGCAAGGGAGCAAGGACAGGTATTTTCAGGAGGGAGAGAAGGATTTGCGAAAATTAGTTCCCGAAGGAATCGAAGGCCGGGTGCCTTATCGTGGAAAACTGAGTGAGGCAGTCTATCAAATGGTTGGTGGTCTAAAAGCGGCCATGGGGTACTGTGGCACAAATAAGATTGAAGAACTTAAGAAGAAAGGTCAGTTTGTTAAGATTACCGGTGCCGGTTTAATGGAGAGTCATCCTCACGATATCGTCATTTCCCGGGAAGCCCCGAATTATAATATCGATCGAATTCAATAAAAAAGAAACCGGGGTTGCAAGCCTCTACCGGGATTAGGGGGAGTTACCGGTTGAGACACGCGTGCCCGGTTTCATATATTTTTATTTAAAAAGGAGAGCTAAAGATTGTTGACAAAGATGGTTAGTCGTGATTTTTGATTTGCCGCTTTATTGCGATGAATAATCCGTTTTGAAGCAAGTTTGTCCAGCAAAGATGAAGTGCGTGGTAAAATCTTTTCTGCATCCTCCTTTGTTTTTGAAGAAAGCACATCTTTGATTGTTGATTTCAGCATCGACTTGTAATGCCGATTGCGTTGTCTTGATTTTTCGCTTCTCCGAATCCGTCTAACGGATGATGCATAATTAGCCATTTTCCCTAACGTATCTCCTTAAGATTCAATTTTTAGTGTCCAAATATACGAAAATAGATCACTTTTGTCAATAGAAAAAACCGAGTCAGTTTTTTTTAGATTTTCTTGATCGGCTTTGGTTTAATGCCTATATTTCAAAACAAAGAAAGAAGAGTCGTAAGAATTAAAAAGCAGAAATATCGCTCGCAAAAATTGAACTGCACAGAAAATAATTTGGTAAAACGTGTCTAAATCTGAGCCCCAAAAAAAGACCCCCATGATGGAACAGTATCTTTCCATCAAAGCAAAACATCAGGATTCAATTCTCTTCTTTCGGATGGGGGATTTCTATGAGCTGTTTTTTGATGATGCCAAAACTGCCTCTGAAGTCCTTGGGTTGACCCTTACCTCACGCGCGCACGGTAAAAAATCCGCGGGCGTGCCTCTCGCCGGTTTTCCTCACTACAGTCTTGATACTTATTTATCCAAAATGATTAAAGCGGGATTCCGGGTTGCAATTTGCGAGCAGCTTGAAGATCCCAAAGCCACCAAAACCATTGTGAAGCGTGATGTCACCGAAATAATTACACCCGGCACGGTTCTAGCAGATGATTTGCTTGACAGCAAGCGGAATAATTTTTTGTGTTCGCTTTATTTTAAAAAAGAAATCTGTGGTCTGGCAAGGGTCGATATTTCTACAGGTGAATTTACCGTCTACGAAATGCCGATCGAACAATTTGTTGAAGAAATTAAACGAACTTCACCTGCGGAGATTCTACTTTCCGAGGAGCAAGCTGCGTTTGTAGAGGGAAAATTAGGTACGGTAGAAAAATACTTTCTCACAAAACGGGAGGAGTGGATATTTTCACGGGATTATGGCTACGAAACCCTGACCACTCATTTTGGGACACTCTCTTTGAAAGGCTTCGGCTGCGATGATCTGGACACGGGAATATGTGCGGCTGGCGCTGCGTTCCATTACTTAAAAGAAGTTCAAAAGTCCCACTTGCTGCACATCAGCCGAATCCAACGTCAGTCCGCAAACGAATTTGTAGGCATCGACAGCGATACCAGGAGAAATCTGGAGCTGCTTAAATCCCTGCGAAGCGGAACCAGTCAGGGAACTTTGATTTCAACAATCGATAGAACCAAAACGGCAATGGGGGGACGCAAGCTGGTGCAGTGGATGTTGAAGCCGCTGCTGAATCCAAATCAAATTCGGCAAAGATTAGACGCCGTTGAAGAACTTAAAAAATCTACTAACGTGCTGAGCGAGGTTAGTGAGATCCTTGTACGCATTGGCGATCTTGAAAGATTTGTCTCGAAGATCATTACGAACCGCGCCACCGCACGGGACATAAATGGTTTAAAGAACTCTTTAAAAACATTCCCTGAATTGAAAAAGAGCCTGGGCAAAGTAGAGAGTACCGACCTGATCTCGGTTCGTGATAAGATTGATAACTTAGAAAAGCTGGTTGTGAAGATTGAAAAGGCAATTGTCGATGACCCGCCGCTGGCAGTTACCGAAGGCGACATCATCAAGCGGGGTTATGATAAAGAGCTTGATGACTTGAGAGACATTTCCTATTCCGGGAAAGATTGGATTGCCCGGCTGCAAGGCCAGGAGCGCGAAAAGACCGGCATCCCATCTTTGAAAGTAAGCTTCAACAAGGTATTCGGATACTACATTGAAGTTACCAAACCGAATCTTTCCAAAGTCCCGGATTATTACACCCGCAAGCAAACCCTGGTCAACGCCGAAAGATTCATCACACCGGATTTAAAGGCATACGAAGAAAAAATTTTAGATGCGGATGATAAAATTGTTACAATCGAGTACGAGCTTTTTGATCAAATTCGCAAGATGGCTGCGGAACAAGCCAAGACAATCCAAAAAAATGCGCAGTTGATTAGCACGCTGGATTGTTATGCCGGTTTTGCACAACTCGCGGTCGAAAATAACTACGTTCGGCCTGAAATCAACGATGGTTCACAAATCTCGATCATGGAAGGCCGTCACCCGGTGGTGGAAAAGCTGCTGCCCTACGGTGAATCTTTTATTCCCAACGACAGCCAACTGGATGCAAAAAAGGAGCAAATCATTATCTTGACCGGACCAAACATGGCGGGAAAGTCAACCTATTTGCGGCAGGTTGGTTTGATAGTTTTGCTGGCGCAAATGGGGTCTTTCGTACCCGCGAAAGCAGCGAAGATTGGGGTGGTGGATAAAATTTTTACCCGGGTCGGTGCTTCGGATAATTTAGCCGGTGGTGAAAGCACATTCCTGGTTGAGATGAATGAAACTGCGAATATTTTAAACAACGCCACGCCAAAGAGCTTGATTTTACTCGATGAAATCGGCCGTGGCACTAGCACTTTTGATGGACTTTCGATTGCCTGGGCCGTGGCCGAGCACCTTCATAATTCACCCCAAGTCGCCGCTAAAAGCATTTTCGCAACCCACTATCACGAGTTGACCGAACTCGCTTTAATTCTAAAAAGAGTAAGAAATTACAATGTTGTGGTTAAGGAATGGGGAGAAAATGTCGTTTTTCTAAGAAAGATCGAAGAAGGCGCCTGTGATCATAGTTATGGCATTCAAGTGGCCAAATTAGCAGGTCTTCCGAACTCACTACTGAACCGTGCGAAAGAAATTCTTTCGAACCTTGAAGCGGATGAATTGACGACAAATAATCTGCCGAAATTGGCCATGAGCAAAAATGGTCATTTGAAAATGAATGATAAACAATTAGATATTTTTGAAAAACAGGAACAGGTCATTCGAGCTGAAATCCAAGACTTGAAGTTAGAGGAAATGACGCCTTTGGAGGCTTTGAATAAACTAAATGAGTTGAAAAATACGGTTGACGGGGCGAACTAGTGTCTGGAAAAAATGTCGCTGGCTGACACGAAAATCCTTCGATTTCGTTCAGGATCAGGTTGAGTCGTTTCATAGCGAGCCTTTCGACGAGCCCAAAGTAAACTCCGTCGGATCATAGTTATTTTTTTGTATTTATGGCAAGATGTTTAAATAATTGAGACGTTAAATTTTATTGAGGTTAGTAGATGTTTAATTTAAAATTTAGAATTTTGCTCATTGCTCTTTTTTTGCTCACAGGAAACCTGTTCGCACAAAGTTTTTCGAAATATGCCGGTGAGTTTTTGTCCCTCGGCGTGGGAAGCAGATCGTTAGGTATGGGTAGCGCTTATGTGGCAGTTGCCCGCGATGTCTCCGCCGGCTATTGGAATCCCGCCGGCCTGGCGTTCATCAACTATCCTGAAATTATGCTGATGCACTCAAGACAGTTTTCGGGTGTGGTCAACTACGATTATGGAGGTGTTGGATTACCGGTTGGCAACAGAAGCAGTATGGGATTCGGTTTAATCCGTCTGGGAGTAGACAATATTAAAGAAACCGATATCCCAAATCCGGATTTGGCAGTTGGTGAAATTTTTGTAGATGAAAACGGACAGGTAGTCCGAAATACACCTTTTGAAAAGGGCAGTTTTGGAGCTACGGACTACGCGTTGTTTTTAACTTATTCGAAGCGGCTGGGGGAGAATCTTTCATACGGCGGCAATATCAAACTGTTGAACCGCTCGATCGGAGACAATTCGGCCTGGGGCATCGGTTTTGATGTTGGCGTTATTTTTAACCCCGTTTCCAAACTCATCGTTGGCGTGAACGTGAAGGATGTTACTTCAACAATGATTGCCTGGGACACTGGCCGTAAGGAATTCATTACACCGTCGTTACGGACCGGATTTTCTTACCCGATTACTTTTTCATTTATGGGAGGACAACTTCTGCCGGCGATGGATATTAACTTCCGATTTGAGAATAGAAGAGCGTCTGCCCAGGGAAATATCGGACGGGTGAGTTATGATCTCAATTTTGGTTGGGAATACCAGTATCATGACGCTTTTGCAATTCGGCTTGGCTCTTCGGAATTCGCGCCATTTACGGCCGGTGTCGGTGTGCATTTACCCAAACTCCAAATCGACTATGCCTTCTATCAACACCAGGATTTGAACAATACGCATCGTATTTCAGCAAAACTCACTATCGAAGAACCCAGATTCCAACGCAAGTAACCTACCTCGTAAGAACAACCTTTGAAAGGTTCATGAAGAAATAAAGACTTTTAACATAGATTTCTAAATAATTTTTTTAATCTAAATCTGCTTTCTTCTAAACCTTTCAAAGACTTTTCTTTGCTTTATGAAAAGCCCTTTTTGTTTTATTTACAAGGATTTCGCTCACCAAAAAAGTTGAAATTTTATTTGACAATTGCAAAAAATTGTCGTATAATTTAGGTCAATTTGTGTGTTCTAACTCAATGTATTTTAAATTTTTACAAATTGCATGTTTCTATACCATTTTGAGAAAAATACAACTGGCCGAGGAGTCTAGATAGTCTCATGATTTCAAGCATGACAGGGTTTGGCCGTGGCGAATCAAAGCACAATGGTATGGTGGTATCCGCTGAAATTCGTTCTTTAAATCATCGTTTTCTGGATGTCGAACTTCGTTTGCCGAAAAGTTTGTGTGGGTTTGAGAGAGAGCTTAAAGGGATCATTGGTTCCGGATTGTCACGCGGCAAAGTGAATGCAACAATAACAATAAAAGGCGAAGAAATCACCTCGGCGGGGCTGACCATTGATAAAGAATTAGCAGCAACCTACATCAAACTATTAAATGAACTCAAGGATGACCTGAACATTGATGATTCCATAAAACTGGAACAATTGCTGAATTTCCCTGACATCATTACGGTTGATAACTCAAAGGAATTGGATGACAGCGTTTGGGAAGCTGTAAAGGCAGCGATTGAATTGGCGATCGACGATTTAAGGGACATGCGCCTTAAAGAGGGCTTGGAAATCAAAAATGATTTGGAGTCTCGGGTTGCAATAATTGAGGAGAAGATCGTTGCAATCGAAAGTAGTTCAAAGGAAAAATCAAAAGAAGAGTTTGGGAAGTTAAAAAAGAGAGTTGAGGAACTGGCGAGTTCCGAAATAATTAATGAAGGCCGTCTGGAAATGGAGATTGCTCTTATCGCTGAAAAAGCCGATATAACCGAGGAATGTATTCGTTTTAAAAGTCACAATAAGTTTTTTTTTGATTTGCTCAAAAACGGAAAATCCGAGGGACGTAAACTGAATTTTCTCGTTCAGGAAATGCATCGTGAAGCCAATACCATCGGCTCGAAAGCCAACGATGCATCCATTGCCCATTTGGTGGTTGGTATCAAGGAGGAAGTAGAAAAATTACGTGAACAAATTCAAAATATCGAATAAATTATATCTATGGGAAGAAAAGGCCTTCTGGTTGTCATCTCTGCGCCGTCCGGCGGTGGAAAAACGACGGTGATCCGGAGGGTTCTTGCGTCGGGAAACGGTAATTTTAAATATTCTATTTCGGCCACTACTCGCCGGATTCGTGCTGGCGAAGTTGATGGGCAAGATTATCATTTCCTAAGCCTTGAGGGATTTAAAGATAAAAAAGAACAGGGCAAATTTGTGGAGTGGGCCGAAGTCCATGGTAACTACTATGCTACTCCGAGGAAACCGATTGAAAAATGGCTTAACGAAGGCAAGACCGTCTTTCTGGATTTGGATGTAAACGGGGGATTAGAAGTAAAAAAATATTTCAACGATTCCGCTCTTTTGATTTTTATCAAACCGCCTTCTGTGGAAAGTCTGGTGCAACGGCTCAGGGGTAGAAAAACCGAAACTCAACATGAAATTGATAAGCGGCTTAAGCGGGTTCCTGAAGAGATGCACAAATCACCACGATACGATTATCAAATCTTAAATGAGGATTTAGATAACACAAAAACTGAAATATTGGAAATCATTAGAAACCATAATTGTCAACACTAACTGGAGTAACTGAATGATCAAAACACTTCCCATGCACGAATTTGACGATAGAGCAGATAATATTTATGAAGCCATCATTGTCTTGTCAAAACGAGCCCGTCAAATTAACGATATACAAAAACAAGAATTGAGCCAAGGCCGGGATTACGATGACGAATACGATAATTTCGGCGATGATGAAATCATAGAAGAACCCGGGGAAATAAAATATGAGAAGCTTCCAAAACCCGCTTCGGTTGCTTTGAAAGATTTCTTTGACGACAAAGTTAGGTATGAATATCGTAAAAAGCCGGACGAAAATGAGAAGCCGGAATCGTAAGAATTAATGAAGGTAGCTGCTAAAAAAATTGCGGTTGGCGTTACCGGGGGCATCGCTGCTTATAAGTCATGTGAACTGGTACGGGAACTCAGAAGGTCAGGCGCTGAGGTGCGGGTTGCCATGACCGATTCAGCTAGAAAGTTTGTGACAGATCTGACCTTGGCGACCCTTTCAGAAAACCCGGTTTTGAACTCTCTTTTTGAAGGAAACGAAAAATTGGGGACCGTTCATATTGATTTGGCACGCTGGTGTGATGTCTTTGTGATTTGCCCGGCGACGGCAAATATAATCGCCAAAGCCGCAGCCGGCCTTGCTGATGATGTTATCTCAACTTCTATTTTAGCCACACAGTCGAAAGTGATTTTCTGTCCTGCCATGAATTCAGCGATGTGGAAGAAGCTAATCGTGCAGCAGAATATTGCCAAATTAAAAGAGCTTGGTTATGATTTCGTCGATCCGGAGTGGGGCGAACTTGCCACCAAAGCTGAAGGCGAGGGCTGGGGACGTTTGGCCGCTATTGAAAGTATTGTACAAAAGTTACAATTTGCGCTTCTCGCAACTGAAGAATTAACTGGCAAAAAAGTGCTGGTGACCGCCGGACCAACTCGGGAGCATATTGATCCGGTTCGATTTATCACCAATCATTCGTCCGGGAAAATGGGATTTGCTTTGGCCGAGGCGGCCAAATTAAAAGGCGCTGATGTCGTCTTGATTTCTGGTCCGAATAATCTTAATAAGCCGCGGGGACTAAAATATGTCGAAGTCGAAACAGTTGAAGAAATGCAAAAAGCCGTTGAAACTGACTATGGGGATGTGGATATCCTCTTAATGTCGGCTGCAGTTTCCGACTACCAGGCAAAAAAAATCTCTTCTGAGAAAATAAAAAAGAATTCTTCTGAAATCGCTTTGCAGCTAAAAAAATCCCCGGATATTCTGGCGAGTTTAGGGAAGAAAAAATCCAATTGCGTTCACATAGGCTTTGCCCTCGAAACAGAAGATGTCATTGCAAACGCAACTAAGAAATTGAATAATAAAAATCTGGATTTGGTCGTCTTGAACAATCCGCTCGAACCCGGGGCAGCTTTCGGTGGCGACACGAATATTGTCTCACTTATCAGCAAAGATAAGCAAGTTGAGACCTTGCCAAAACTGCCGAAAACCAGAGTTGCAGAGATTATTTTAGATAGAGCCGTCGAAATTTTGCAAAGCGGGAATCGTCAAGCAGTTGCAGTTTAATCCCCAAGAGTACCGTATGCTAAATCGCGAATCCACAATAAAGTTAACCAAAGAATATTTTATTCAACAGAGCGAATTATACGGTAAAGAATTTTATGCAGATTTAGAATTCCCTATTGCGAAAAAAGGCGCTGGGCTTGAAACGCTCGGTGAATTTAATCATGATATTCAGAATTGCCTGAAGTGTCAACTGTCGAAATCAAGAACCCAGGTAGTATTTGGGGCGGGCAATCCGCAAGCAAACCTGATGTGCGTTGGAGAGGCTCCTGGTTACGAAGAGGATAAACAGGGCGAGCCTTTTGTTGGCGCAGCCGGTCAGCTTCTCGGTAAAATTTTGGCAGCAATCGGATTTAACCGCAAAGAAGTTTACATTGCCAATATCGTTAAATGCCGCCCCCCCGGCAATCGCGATCCTGACCCTGAAGAAGCAGCTGAATGTTTGCCCTACCTAAAGAAACAAATTGCCATGATTCAGCCAAAGCTTATTTTAGCTTTAGGACGTGTAGCCGCTCAGAATCTGCTGGCTACTCAGCAATCCCTCGGCAGTTTGCGTGGTACTGTCCAACAATTTGAAAATATCCCGGTGGTTGTTACCTATCACCCGGCGGCGCTTTTGAGAAATCCACAATGGAAGCAGCGGACTTGGGAGGATGTCCAAAATCTTCGGAAAATTTATGATGAAACCGTTGGCGATAAACCGCCCATTCAGCCTAAGAATTCATAGTTAAGATGAATCAGAAGAAGGAATCCCAAAAAGAAACCGTTATCGAGCGAATGCCGCCGCAGTCGATTGAAGCGGAAATGGCGGTTCTGGGCTCCATGCTTATTGACAATGAAGCGGTCAGCAAGGCGATAGAAATTTTGGACGAAACTGCATTTTATCGTTCGGCTCACCGGAAAATCTTTCAGGCGGCTGTTAAGCTTTTTGAAGCGCAAGAGAAAGTTGACATGCTGACCGTTTCTAACCAACTGGAAAAGATGGGATGTTTGGAAGAAGTCGGCAGCGCTTATTTCTTAACGGAATTGGTCAATCAAGTACCTTCGGCAGCCAGCGTTGAGCATTATGCAAAAATAGTCTTAGAAAAATCTTTATTAAGAAAACTAATCAGCGTTTCGACCGAGATTGCTTCCGAAGCTTACGAAGCCAGGGAAGACGCGATTGAGCTGATTGACACCGCAGAACAAAAAATCTTCTCTTTGTCTGAACGAAAACTCCGCAAAGGTTTTTTGTCCATCGATCCGATTTTACACGACACGTTTGAAATTATCGATGGCTATCATAAAAGAAAAGGAAGTGTTACCGGTATCCCAACCGGTTTCAGGGAGTTAGACAAGTTGACTTCCGGTTTTCAAAACTCCGACTTGATCATTGTGGCGGGTAGACCCTCGATGGGGAAAACGGCATTTTGTTTAAATATCGCCCGCAATGCGGCTGTAAAGCACCGGATACCGGTGGGAGTGTTCAGCCTGGAAATGTCAAATACCCAGTTGGCAATGCGCATGTTATGTAGCGAAGCACGAGTGGATTCCCATAAGGTAAGAACAGGTACGTTGCCAAATAACCAATGGTCTGATTTAAGTAAAGTTGTGGGAAATTTATCCGATGCTCCAATTTATATCGATGATTCGGCCGCTTTGAGCGTTTTGGAAATCCGCGCGAAAGCAAGACGTTTAAAAGCTGAAAAAGACGTTGGGCTTTTAATTATCGATTACTTGCAGCTCGTTAGAGGTCCAAAATCCTCCGAGAGCCGTCAGATCGAGATTTCTATGATTTCCCAATCTTTGAAAGCGCTTGCCAAGGAATTGGAGGTTCCGGTAGTGGCACTTTCGCAATTATCTCGTGTTGTGGAATCGCGCGGGGGAGACCGAAAGCCGATTTTATCCGATCTTCGCGAATCCGGCGCCATCGAGCAGGACGCAGATGTGGTGATGTTTATTTACCGACCGGAGGTCTATGGCCCGGTGGAATTCCCAGGTCATGCTGAGATAATCATTGCAAAGCAACGAAACGGCCCGACAGGGAAGGTTGAACTGCACTTTCATAAAGAGTATGTTCTATTTGCTGATTTAGACAAAACCGGCCGCAAAGAATTTGCTGTTGTCGAAGAGGCTTATTAAACAATGGAAAACGGGTACAAAAAACCTTTTCAGGACTTGCTGAGAAGACACCGGCGGTATACGACTTACAACGATACCGTTTTGATCACTCGTGCGTTCGATTTCAGCTTCGATGCTCATAAAGATCAGCTCCGTAAATCCGGTGCGCCTTATTTTGAGCATTGTTTTGAGGTCGCCAAAATTTTGACCGACCTGAAAATGGACTCAGTGACGATTGCCAGCGGCTTTCTTCATGACGTTGCCGAAGATACGGGTTATACCATTGAGGATGTTTCCGAAGCCTTTGGCGCCGATGTCGGGCTTTTGGTGGATGGTGTGACTAAAATAAGTGAACTAAAATTCGACAGCGTCGAAGAACGGCAGGCTGAGAATTTTCGCAAGATGATCATTTCCATGGTTAAAGATATTCGGGTCATTTTGATCAAGTTTGCCGACCGCCTGCACAATATGAGAACACTCGAGTTTTTGCCTAAAAAAAAGCAAGAGCGCATTGCTATTGAAACGCGCGATGTTTATGCACCTTTGGCACACCGCCTGGGAATCGCTAAAATCAAATGGGAACTGGAAGACCTGATATTAAAGGCCTTGCATCCTGAATCTTATTGGGAATTGGTCAAAAAAATTTCTGATAAAAGGGAAGAAAGAGAACGTTACATTCGGAAAGTAACGAATCCTATTCGAAAAGAGGTTCGCCAGGTAAAAATAAAAGCCACGATTACCGGCCGGCCAAAGCATTTTTATAGTATTTACGGTAAAATGCACAAACGTAAACTACCTTTTGAACAGATCTACGACCTGCTGGCGATTCGAATTATTGTAGAAAAAGTCGAGGAATGTTATTTTGTTCTCGGGATTGTTCATAACCTCTACGCCCCGGTTCAAGAACGGTTTAAAGACTACATCGCAACGCCTAAATCGAATTTTTATCAATCCCTGCATACAACAGTAATAGGCCCTGACGGCAGAATGGTTGAGATTCAGATTCGCACAGATGAAATGCATCGAACGGCTGAAGAGGGTATTGCTTCACATTGGCGTTATAAAGAAGGAGAGCAGAAAGAAAACGAGCTCGACAAGTATTTGTCCTGGCTGAGGCAGATGATAGAGTCACAACAAGAGGCAAGCGATGCTTCAGAGTTTATGGAGAACCTGCGCATCGAGCTTTTCAGAGATGAGGTCTTCGTCTTTACTCCGAAAGGAGATTTGCTGAGACTGCCGCTTGGTTCTACCACCGTTGATTTTGCCTTCGCTGTTCACACCGACGTTGGCTACCATTGTATCGGGGCAAAAGTGAATGGGAAAATGGTGCCGATCAGGCATGAGTTAAAAAGCGGTGATTCCGTCGAAATTATTACTTCGCCAAATCAAAAACCGACCCCGGATTGGATTAACTTTGTTAAGACCTCTAAGGCAAGAAGCAGAATCAAACGCTGGTTAAAGGAATCGTTCTATGAGCAAAGTTTGAAGTTGGGCGAGGAGATTCTAACCAAGAGTCTTAAAAAATATGGTATCAAAAAAGAGTTTGATTTGAATGAGATAGCCCAGAGTTTTAATTTTCAAAAAGCCGAACAGCTTTTTGCTGCAATCGGATGCGGCGATACATCGATTCAGACCGTCATGAATCGGATTGCTCCGGAGGAAAGAGTTGAGATCAAAGACACGTCGGTCCTGCAGAGATTCATAAAGAGAGCCCGGGGTTCAGCTAAGGGTATCAGGGTTCAGGGCTTGGATGAGTTAATGATCAAGTTTGGCGGTTGCTGTCATCCTGTTCCCGGGGATAATATTTTAGGCTTCATTACCAAGGGCCGGGGTATTGTGGTCCACCGCAGCGATTGCAGGAATATTATTAATTTGCTTGCGAATCCCGACCGAAAAATCGATGTTGAATGGGATGTTGACAAGGACAAGCATTTTATGGTGCGGCTGCAATTAGTAGGGGGAGATAGGAAGCATTTCTTGCGCGATGTGTCTGATTCCATTTCTCAAACAGACACCAACATAGTCAGTATAGATATGAAAGTTGAGGATACCGTTGTCAATAGTAATATTATTCTTGAAGTTCGGAATTTACAACATTTAACCAGGATTGTTAAAAAAATCAGTCAAGTGAAGGGAGTGATGAACGTAGAAAGATTAAATGGTACGGGTGAAAAGATATCTGACACGAGCGCTTTTGTGAACCAGGATTCCAAATGAAGTTTATTTAGTTTCGGATCAACTAATAGGTTTGAGGAAATAAGGATAAGTATTTAAAGAGAGAGGAGTGGATTTCATGAAAAAAACCATTACTAAAAAGGATGTTGCTAAAAGAACCGCTAAATTAGTAGGCGAAAAGATTTATCTGGCTGAACGAATCGTAGATGGAGTTTTCACATCACTGCGGCAGTTTATGGCTGAGGCTGACCCGGAAGTTAGAATTGAAATTCGCGATTTCGGAGTTTTTGAAGTAAAAACAACGAAGCCGAAGCCAAAAGCCCGTAACCCCAAAACCGGTGAAATTATCTATGTTCCTGCTCGTCGAAAGACTCATTTTAAGGCAGGCAAACTTTTAAAAGATGTTTTAAAAACACCACTGGATCAGATTAAATAATTTATGAATCAGAACGTGGTTAGACTTTGGATCTGATGATTTTAACTAAATATTCGATCTAATCTGAGGATGCTGGGAAGAATTTTAGGCATTGATTACGGCAAAAAGAGAATTGGATTGGCAGTTAGTGATCCAATGAGGAAAATTGCACGAGGCCTTCCTACCATTGAAAATTGCAGCCTTCCCGAAGTATTTACCGAGTTGGAAAATATCATAAACAATCAGGAAGTAATTAAAATTGTGGTCGGTTTCCCCATAACGATGAAAGCTGAGGTGGGTAAAGCAGCCCAGGTCACTGATAAATTTGTTACGGCTTTAAAGAATCGATTTGAGCTACCTACAGTGGTTTGGGATGAAAGGCTAACAAGTGTTTTGGCCAAACGTACGATGCAAGAGTATGGAAAATCACCAAGTAAAAACAAAAGCAAAGTCGATGAAATAGCAGCTATTCTTATTTTACAAAGCTATTTAGATAGTATTTTGCATAGTTCTATGGATTAAAGTTGGCTGAGAATATAATTGATGGTGCGAAAAACCCTAACCTGTATTTTGATTTTGACCGTAAATATTATTTGTGTTTCTGCCCAAAACAATCTTTTTATAACTTTAAGTCATGTAAAAGCTCGTCCGTTAGCGATGGGTGGCGCCTTTACGGCAGTTGAAGGTGATCTGGCAGCGATCAATTTTAACCCCGCGGCATTTTCGCTTTTTAAAGTAAAAAAATCAAAACGCTTCACATTTTTTTTGAACCCAGTCGCGCCGATTATTGGGACCATTGAAAACAAAATGTTATTTCAAGGCAGTGGTTCTAAGATTGACGATTATTTGTTTTCGCTGGGCCTTCTTTTAAAATCCATTTCTCTCTCTCTTGGATCAATCGATTTCAGCTTTTTGCTTAGTGAGGAGAGCTTAAATTTACCTGACACCTTTGTTGATGAAAAATTCTTTAGAGTTTCAGGATTTCGTCAAAATCATTCACACACCTTTGCTGCTCGTTTAAAACTCGCAGATAGAGTTTCCTTGGGCGGTTCCGCCAGCGTTTTGTTCGAAAGCCAGGAAGCTGACCCCTTAAAACGCGCGAGAGGATTTGGTTTCAGTTACGGAATTTTGTTAAAACCCGAAAAAGGACTAAAGATTGGGGTTTCTTTTTTTAATATGCCGGATTCGTTGAAAGAATTTAGATTGCAAAGCGAAAGAATCGTCGACGAGTCCGTTAATGTTGGTGTATCTTATCAGCCTTTCAGCGGCACTCAGCTTTCACTCGATGTTCGAAACCTGGGGGAAGAGGGTTCAGAAGCCGTGCGGGAATTTCATTTTGGGCTTGAGCAGGTCATATTTTCACATATAGCAATTCGTGTAGGGTATTTTTTTAAGGGGGATGGCGACAACGTTTTTAGTGGAGGGGTTGGCCTTTTCGATTGGAATACTATTGTTGATTTGGAGGATGCTTTTAGCCATCGAAATTTTGTGCTTAATTATGCGTTTGTTTATGAAGAAACCGGAGTGACCAACGACCGTAGGCATTTTCTGTCTTTTTTGCTGAGATTGTGATATTCGTTCACTGCTTAGTCGCTTACAATCCGGTGGAACTTTGAAGATCATAATAAGTTAGTATGAGGTGCTCTTTAAAAAACAGACAATACTGATCGGCTTCTTATGGCTCATTGCAAGTCTTTCAAATCGTTGTTTGGCTCAAGAAAGCAATTTTCAGTTTATTTCAAGTTTGACAGACAGCTTATTGGATCTGGCTACAACTCAAATACCTGGTGAAAAGACAAGTCAAGCTATTCTTAGAGGTTTGGAAGACAACAACATAAACTGGTTTTTTGAAGATAGACTTGTAGAGTTATTAAAACGAAAGAATATAGCTCATATTTATTTTGAAGATCAAGTTGACAGATCACGTGGTTCTGTGAATTCATCCCTGACTTTTCAATATAAAGTATCGAAACTGGACGTTAAATATAACAAGCAAAGCAGGAATTCAAATAGGGTTAAAAGAATTGCTGAAGTTGGCTTTTTTTTGAGAATTATTCAACATGCCACGGGGACGGTTTTATTGAGTAAAAACTTCGAAGCAACGAAAGAAGGGTGGCTTGATGTAAACCAGGAAAATTTGCAACAGACAAAAGATATTCAATTTACCCAGGGTCAACCAAAACAAAAAAAAAGAAATATCCTTCAACCGATATTAATTTCAAGTATTACTGGCATTATCGTATATTTGTTTTATGGATTGCGGAGCCGATAAATTTGAAAAGAATAAGTGATTTTAAGGTAGGTGAATGATAGTTAATTTAACAAAGCATTGGAAATGGTTACTGATCTTAATAATAGTTCAGTTCGGATGTAAATCCTACAACGTGAAACCCAATCTCACAGCAGAAAAGCGAATTGAGTTAGCAAGGGTGATGTATAAGAATAAAGATTATGTTGAGTCTAAAACTCAATATAAAATTTTGACCTTGAATAATCCCGGGCTACAATTTATTGATGAAGCGCAGTTTTTTTTAGGTGAATGTCACTTTAATATAAAAGAATACATACTCGCTGCGGACGAATATAGTCGTTTGACTCGTTTGTACGCGAAGAGTCCCTGGGTTGACGACGCCTATTTTAAGATTGCACTCTGTAACTATAAACTCTCACCGAAGCCCGCTTTAGATCAAAAATATACCAAGTTAGCCGTGTTGCATTTTTCAGCATTTATTGAGGATTACCCCAATAGCGAGTTAGTACCCGAAGCTGAACGCCTGCTGAAAATATGCAGAACTAAATTAGCTGAAAAGGAATTTATGGCCGGTGTGCTCTATCGAAAATTAGATATTAATTACGCAGCGCTTGTATATTTTGATAGCGTTTTGGAAAACTATTATGATACAAAATTTGCCAGAGATGCTTTATTTTTAAAAGGTGAAAGCTTGTATAAGTTAGATCGAAAAACTGAGGCAGATGAAGCCTTTAAAGAACTTATTTCTAAATATCCAAAAAGCAAACATGTGATTCGAGCGAAAAGGCGTATTAAAGAAATCAGATCAGAAGTAGCAAAAGTACGTAAGGCAAACGGCATTTCTCCTTCCGGCAAGCAACAAAAAAAACAACCATGAGATTAAATTGAAGATCGGCTTGTATGGTGGCACGTTTGATCCAATTCACACCGTCCATTTATTAATTGCTCAATATATCGGCGAAGAGTTAAACCTTCAAAAAATAATTTTCATTCCTTCCGCAAGCCCTCCACATAAAAAAGTCTATGCAAAGCCTGAGCATCGTCTTCGAATGGTTCAACTTGCTATCTCAGACAATCCTGTATTTGAATGCTCTGATTTTGAAATTAAGACGGAAGGAACATCTTTTAGTGTTGACACTATCGGAGAGCTTAAAAAGCAGCTTGAAATGGATAAACAAAATCTTTTTTGGATAATTGGTTCTGATAATTTTGTAGATTTTCCGAATTGGAAAGATCCGGGTAAAATTTTTGACTTATGTAACCTTGTGGTTTTTCCAAGAAACGCTGATGATTTTGAGAGGGCTCCAAAAGAATATCGGGAACAAACGCTCTACTTAAAAAACACGCCATTATTAGATATTTCCTCTACCCGAATTCGTTCCTTAGTCGAGGAAAAACGCTCAATTGAATATTGGGTTCCGCCTGCTGTCGAAGCGTTTATTCACTCTGAAAAACTTTATGTTTAAACGTAATAATAATAGTAGATTAGAAATCAGAATACCTGCTTTTTGTTTCCAGATTTCAAACGTAAAAAAGAACTTGCTTTTCTATGACTAATACATTATTTTTTTGAGAAAAAATCAGAACAGCAATGGTATATTGGACTTCATTTCATATTTTTAAATTTATTATAAAAATATTTTGTCGCGGGAAGTGCTACAACAGAGAAAATATACCGAAAAATGGTCCATTCATCGATATTATTAATCACAGCAGTTTATTTGAGATACCGGCTGCTTTAACGTTAGCTTTTAAACACCGGGCAGCAACAATGGTGAAGCATTCGTTGTTTTCTGTTCCTCTATTGGGTTGGTGGTTAAATGCAGTTGACATGTTAGA